>Ga0123342_1007037_pt1 | contig 15160 bp, 14 predicted proteins | sample Turbeawhitnodule_FD_89960 | JGI IMG/M metagenome (GOLD analysis project Ga0123342, IMG submission 89960) | Root nodule microbial communities of legume samples collected from Mexico - Turtle bean Mexico white nodule | ecosystem: Host-associated > Plants > Roots > Nodule | place: Mexico: Nepantla... | reverse complement strand
TTTTCCAGTGTTGTGCTTTTGCTTTATGTTTTGAAAAACTGAATTCTTAATCAAGGTTTTATTGAAGTATTTTCATTCTAGACTTAAAAGTTTACGAAAATCTTTCTTAAACAATTCACCCCCATCTCGTTTAAGGCCATACTACTCCATTACTTAATAACATCACTCCTCATGAAAAGTTGTTTGGAAAACCGTATGACATTTCTTTTTTAAAAGTGTTTGGTTGTCTCTGTTATGCTAGTACCATTATTGCACATAGGAAAAAATTAGATGATAGATCTATCAAAGGTATTTTTCTTGGCTTCTCGCAAATTACAAAAGGTTATATTATCTTAAATTTAAAGTTTCATAGCATAGAGATATCAAGACATGTAGTCTTTCATGAAAACCATTTTCCATATAAATTGGACAGTGACTTGCCTAGGGACCCCTACATTTTATCTCTCCCTATTTCTAACACATATAATTTTTTTTGATTTTATTTTTTCTGATATTGCACCTCCTACCGAATCATGTGCGTCTACTCTTGCACCTAATATTGTCCCTCCACCAACCTCATTATCCTTTGATCTTCCAACAATTAGTGTCTCTGCTCCTGCATCCAACATTGCCTCTCCACCAGCATTATCACCGCTTGCACCTCCAGGAAGCACCTGATCCCAATTTCCAAGAAGATAAGCTCGTCCTCACCGACAACCTGCCTATCTTGTCGATTTCCAAACTACAACCAACACTGTAAGTAGTAGATATCCTATTCATAATTACTTGTCTTACAATTCCCTACCTTCCAATTTTAGAAATATTATTTCCTCTATCAATTCTTATAACGAAGCCTCCAAACATGCTTCTTGCATGCAAGATGAGCTTCAAGCTCTTGCTGCTAACAATATTTGGCAACTGACCCCTCTCCCTTCAGGAAAGAAAACTATTGGTTGTAAATGGGTATATAAAATCAAATACCATTTTGATGGCATTGTTGAGCGCCACAAAGCTAGAGTTGTTGCCAAAGGGTTCACCCAATTTGAAGGACTTTATTTCTTAGACACTTTTGCACCTGTTGCTAAACTCACTACCCTCCGCCTTCTCCTTGCTGTTGCCACTACCAAAAAATTGGATTTTAAAACAACTTGATGTCAATAATGCCTTTTTTCATGGTGATCGCCATGAAGAGGTATACATGACCCCCCCTCCCCCCCATCCCTCCACCTGGCCTCTCTCTTCCTTCTCCCCAGCATGTCTGCAAGCTTCAACGGTCTTTGTATGGCCTTCGTCAAGCTAGTCGCCAATGGTACGTCAAACTTTCTACTTTTCTTTTATCAAATAATTACTCTATTTCTGTTGTTGATCACTCTCTTTTTCTTAAATATAATAATGGTAAACTCACTGTTATTCTTGTTTAAGTTGATGATTTGGTCTTAACTGGTGATGACACAGAGGAAATCAATACAATTACTGCATCCCTTCACCATCACTTAAAGATAAAAAATTTAGGATATCTCACTTACTTTTTGGGACTGGAAATTGCTCGCAACAGTTCTGGTCTTCATTTAAGTCAACGCAAGTATACTCTTGATCTTCTTCACGAAACTAGCATGCTTGACTCTGCACCTGTGGCCACTCCTATGACTCACCTCCCGTCTCTCTCCCGACCAAGGCTCCCCTCTTGATGCTGATGCCACTTCCCAATACAGAAGACTCCTTGGACGTCTAATCTACATAACCAACACACGACTAGACATCGCCTCCGTTGTCCACAATTTAAGCCAATTCATATCTGCACCCACAACTCATCATCAACAAGATGTCTCACATCTTTTGCGTTACCTCAAGGGCACCCCTGGTGAAGGACTATATTTTTCTCATACTAGCTCACTTAACCTCTGTGGTTTTAGTGACTCTGACTGGGCAACATGTCCTACCACACGCAAATCTATCACTGGATATTCCATCTACTTAGGAGACTTCCTAATATCATGGAAATCAAAGAAGCAACCAACTATCTCCCGCAGCTCCTCCGAAGCCGAGCATAGAGCCCTTGCCACCACCACATGTGAGCTACAATGGTTGTCTTACCTCCTTCATGATTTGCGTCTTCCTCTCCCCCAGCCTGCAACCCTGTACTTTGACAACAAATCTGCCCTTCAAATAGCGTCTAATAATCTTTCATGAACGCACCAAACACATCGAAATTGATTGCCACCTAGTTCATGAAAAACTTAACTATGTTCTCCTCAAACTGCTGCCCATTACTTTTGCCATGCAAGTTGCTGACATACTCACCAAGCCCCTTGCTTCCGCACAATTCTCTACTCTCAAATCCAAGCTGGGCCTGACGAATATCTACTCCCCAGTTTGAGAGGGGAGGGGGTGTTAACATACTTAGTTTTTCTATTTAAAGTTATTGGGCTTTGTTTGTTTGGCCAAACTTTCCTTTTCTGTTTCAGCTAGGTCTTAGTCTTTTTCTTATATATACACCATGTATTTTACTCTCTAATACATAAGTAAATAAGAATTTCTTTTGTATTTTCTTTTTTCCGCTTTTCTCTCTTTTACGCTTGAGTCATTGTCTCTTTTTCATTTGCAATTAGGGTTCCTTTCTCCATTGTGATTACGTGCACTTCATTTGATGCACCACATCAGACAAAGAATATTCATCTTCATTGACGGTAATAGAGACAGTTTAAAAAAACTAAAGATTACAACTACATTTGTATGTTTGAGTATATAGATTCAATTTTATTATTTATTTTTAAAATTCACTTTTGTTTTAAAAAAATCTATATTATTTTTTATTTTTCTATAAAAGCTATTCTTTATTTGTTTTTGATAATTTTTTCTTGTTAATTGTTGGTCTCAACTACACCAATCCTATTCAATTCTAACCTAAATATTTTGTCTTTTTTTTTCTTTGATTCTATATGTACCAGTTGAGAATTTTGTTTATTGGTCTTGATAACTATTTTGTTTGCTTAGGTGGTGTAACTTAAGATTTCTAAAGTTTATGAGGTTTTCTCACTTTTTTTGTCTTAGTTGGAGTTGTTGAATTTACAGTGATCCATTTTGAATTAAATTATATTTGTTGAACTCTTTTGATTTTGGTGAATTTGAGAGTTCGTAGATATTTTTGGTTGGTTGAAAATTTTGAGATTTTCATTGTACTTACATATTCTATTTGAATTAGAATACATGTTAGGATAAATAGAAATGATTGAATTTGTTTAGGAAGTTGTTTGTGAGATTTTTTAGTTTATTCTTGTCTGCAAATCTCATTTAAGTGTTGAGTTATTGTTGGTATAATACTTAAGCAGTTACCATCATCGCATGTATTAAGCTTTGTCACTTAAGCAACAATTCTCCTCGCTCGAGTTTTGGCTTTTGACTTGAGCAAGAGAGCTGATGAAATCATTCCTTATTCTCTAGAGTTATCACTGCTTAAGTGACAAATGGTCCTCAAACGATTAAGAGTTAGTCTTTAGGGTAATATTGTGAAACTTGTTGACTTGTGTACGAAATTATGTCATTCAAGCAATAAAGTGACACTTGAACGAGTGAGAGTAAATGTTGATTCTCTTTTTGCTAGAGTTGGTTGCTTAAGTGACAAGAGAATATTCAAACAAGAAAGTTGTGAAACTAATTCTCCTTCCTTTGGAGCTAGTATCATTCAAGTGGTGTTAGTTGTCTTAAGTAATGTGGTTGGTCATTTAAGAGGTGCTCTTAAGCCCTATTTAGTGAAAATGGATTGCTCAAGGAAGGAAGGTAGTGTTACTTAAGTGACATACCTTTAATGTTATGGTATGGTATGTTAATGATATGTTCTTTATAGTTATGATGTATGTTATGGAAAAAAATTTGGTAAAGTTGTAGAGTTTGATTGAGGAATTTAATATTTTATTAAAGTTGTTGTGAGTAATAACCAAAGTGGTATTATTGTGATGAGTTTATATATGGACGTAGGTTGTAACAAGATATTATTGAGACAATGAGGTGTGGTTTAAGTATTAAGGTTGGAGATTTGATAAGATATTCAAGTTCTAATGATACACTAAGTACAATAAACAAATGTATCATGTGGAGACATCCAATAGAAATTTCTAACATTAAGTTAAAGGTTAAGAATCATTGATACTCAAATCACACTCTCATAAAAGATTATTAGATGAAATATATATCAAAATGGATAGATTGTTAGACAAGTATAATATTGTGACAAATATTAATCTTTGAGTTCAAATTAATATTAGTCTTTCGAACCAGATAGTCAATAATATACATGATCTCTTATGGACTTAATTTTATATATATATATATATGTATATATATATATATATATGTATATATATATATATGTATATATATATATATATAATCTTTTCATCTCTTTATCGGTTTGTTTGTTCCATTGTTCTTGATATTTATTTATAAATAATAAAGAACTAATAAAAATAAATAAATAGTAATTAATGATAGCTAATAATAATAATATAGAAATAATTATTATTTATAAATAAATTAATGAGCAATAAAAAAAATTATAATATTTCATTTATTACAATATTAATAAATTAAATATATTATGCACAACTATTTATTAGAATAAATCAATTTTTGAGGAAAGTAAATAACAATAAAAAATTATTTTAAAAAAATGATTCATCTCGAATCACTCAAATTTCATTATTAGGTTTGTTAACATCTCCTTCAAAAACAATTTTATCACCTTCTTTGAAATCATTTAACATATATAAATTATTCAATCATGCTCCAAGTTTTGTTGATTTATTTAGCGTGTTTTCTTTTACTATTTTATATAAAGATATTATATATAAAATAAGAAAATTTACATGTAAATAAGAAAATAAATAAATAAAATTACAAAGCAAATAGTAATACATAAGAAATAAACATTACCATATACAAATAATTAAAAATAAAACTAAACATACTAAAATTAATATAAATAATACATAAACATAAATAAAACACGTAAATAAATAAATTGTTCAAGAATAACCAAAATTATTTCATCTCGCTCCAAGTTTGTTTGATTTATGTATTTAAGATTTTATTTAAATAGGACATTAAATATTTTAAGTTTGTATTTATTTAAGATTTTGAATAATTTAGCAATTTTAATTACGTATGACATTAAATATTCAGGACTTCATTTTTTAAGCAACTTTTTGAATAATTTAGAAATTTTATTTATTTCAGATTTTTATTTAAGTAGAAGATTCAATAATTTAAGATTTGTATTTATTTAGAAGTTTGAATAATTTAGAAATTTTATTCATTACAAATTTTTATTTAAGTATGACATTAAATAATTTAGATTTGTATTTATTTAAGATTTTGAATAATTTATGGATTTCATTTATTTCAAATTTTTATTTACATATTACATTAAATAATCTGTAATATGTATTTATTTAGGATTTTGAATACTTTGAAATTTAATTTATTTTGAATTTTTATTTAAAATATAAATAATTTATATTTTGTATTTATTTAAGATTTTAAAAAAAATTAAAAAATTATTTCTTTTAGATTATTATTTAAGTAGGAAATAAAATAATTTAAGATTTGTATTTGTTTAGGAATTTGGAAAATTTAGAAATTTTATTAATTTTTTATTTTTATCGAAGAATGACATTAAATAATTTAGGATATGGATATATTTAGAACTTTAAATAATTTAAGAATTTTATTGATTTTCGATTTTTATTTAAAAATTATATTACAAATGTTTGGATTTTAATTATTTATGATTTTGAAAATATTTGAAATTTTATTTTTTTATATTTTTATTTAAGTAGGAAATAAAAAATTTCAGATTTTGTAATATTTTATAAGAAAAGAAAAAATAATAATAACAAAAGTTATAATAATACATTTATTATAATATTAATAAATTAAATAAATTACAGAATTTCAACAATATTCCTGTAAGTATATTTACAATAAATAAAAATTCAAATTTAAATATAATAAAAAGTAAAAAATTAAAAAGTAAAAGAAAAAATTAGATAAAAAAAGAATTTACGTAAGATTTAAACTATTATAAATATAAAATATAAAATTAATATATATATATATATATAGTAATATGTGTATGTTTTATTTTTACTTTAAAGTTTAGTTAATCAACAAATTAAAAATAAACAATTGATTAACTATTTTAATTCAATAACTATTACATAAAGTTATTGGAAAAAAAAACTTCCAATAAATAACAATAAATAAGAGAAGTAAAGCAATATAATTGACAAAAATAGTTAATATAAAATAAATATTAATATATAAAAAATAAACATAAGTATATACGAATAAATAATAAAACTAAACATACTAAAATTAATAAACAATGCATAAACATAAATAATATACGTAAATAAATAAATTGTTGAAGTATAAAAAACTGACACAAATTGTAAGGAAAGTAAGTAATAATAAACATATATATAAAAAAATGATTCATCCTAAAAGGTGAATTCATTATTTGGTATGTTAATCTTGCTTCAAAAAAGAATATTATCACTTCCTTTGAAGTCATTTAAGATACATAAATTCTTCTATCCGTTCCAAGTTTTGTTGATTTATTTGACGCGTTTTATTTCACTATTTTGTATAAAAATATAATTGATATAATTATATAAATATATATATATATATAATTTAAATTTAAATATGAAAATAAATAAAAAATTACAAAGCAAGTATTAATATATAAGAAATAAACTGACATATGCGAATAAATAAACTAACTAAACATATTAAAATTAATATAAAGAATGCATAAACATAAATAATACACGTAAATAAATAAATTGTTTAACAATCAACAAACTGATACTAATTTTGAGGAAAATATAAATAAATGTAAATAAGAAAATAAATAAAATAATTCACCTCAATGTTTACTCTAAATGCATATTGAATTACATGTGTTGTGATAAAATTGAATATTTTAAAAAATATTGGGACCAAATTTACATATAAGAAATAAACATATGACATATACAAAGAAATAAAAAAAAATACTAAAATTACTATAAATAATGCATAAAAATAAATAGTACACGTAAATAAATAAATTATTGAAATATACACAAATTGACACAAATTTTGAGCAAAGTAACATACAAAAAATTATTTCATCCCGTTGTAAGTTTTGTTGATTTATTTAGCGTGTTTTCTTTCACTATTTTGTATAAAAATATAATTTATACAATTATATATATCAAAAAATAAAAAATTTACAGAACAAATATTAATATATAAGAAATAAACATCAGCAGCATATGCAAATAAATAAAAAACTAAACATATTAAAATTAATATAAATAATGCATAAACATAAATAATACACGTAAATAAATAAATTGTTCAAGTATCAACCAACTTAGACAAATTTTGAGGAAAGTAAGAAACAATAAACAATTATTTAAAAAAACTAATTCATAATTCATTTTAAAAGGTGAATAACTCGAATTTCATAACTTTGTATGTTAACCTCTCTTTCAAAAACAATTTTATCGTCTTCTTTGAAGTCATTTAACATACATAAATTCTTTCATTCCGCTCCAAAAACTTTTGATTTATTTGTCACGTTTTTTTCACTATTTTGTATAAAAATATAATTTATATAATTATATATATACAAATTACTAAATGTAAATGTAAATAAAAAAAAATTACAAACAAATATTAATATATAAGAAATAAATATCAGCATATGCGAACAAATAACAAAACTAAATATACTAAAATTAATATAAACAATACATAAACATAAATAATTAAATTTTTCAAATATAGACAAATTGACCCAAATTTTGAGGAAAGTAAGTAACAATAAACAATTATGTAAAAAAAATGATTCATTTCGAATCACTCAAATTTCATTATTTTCTATGTTAACCTCTGTTTCAAAATCAATCTTATCACTTTCTTTGAAGTCATTTAACATATAAAAATTCTTTCATCCCGCTCTAAGTTTTGTTGATTCATTACTATTTTGTATAAAAATATAATTTATATAATTATATATATATATAAATATAAATGTAAATAAGAAAATAAATAAATTACAAAACAAATATTAATATATAAGAAATAAACATCAGCATATGGAAATAAATAAAAACTAAACATACTAAAATTAATTTAAACAATGCATAAACATAAATAATACACATAAATAAATAAATTATTCAAGTATTAACAAACTGACACAAATTTTTGTGGAAAGTAAGAAACCTTAAACAATTAGGTAAAAAGATTATTCATTATAAAAGGTGAATAACTTAAATTTCATTATTTTGTATGTTAACCTCTCTTTCAAAAACAAGTTTATCACCTACTTTAAAGTCATTTAACAAACATAAATTCTTTCATTCCGCTCCAAGTTTTGTTGATTTATTTGTCACATTTTCTTTCACTATTTTGTATAAAAATATAATTTATGTAATTATATATATATATATATATAAATTAATAAATGTAAATGTAAATAAAAAAAATTACAAAACAAATATTAATATATAAGAAATAAATATCAGCATATGAAAACAAATAACAAAACTAATAATATATATATATATATATATATATAAATGTACCTAAATAAGAAAACAAATAAATAAAATTACAAACAAATATTAATAAACATCACCATATACGAAGAATTAAAAAAAAATAAACATACTACAATTAATATAAACAATGCATAAACATAAATAATACACGCAAATAAATAAATTGTTTAAGAATAACTAAAATCCTACCATCCCGCTCCAAGTTTATTTATTTATTTATTTCATATTTTATTTAAACATGACATTAAATATTTTAAAATTAATGAAAGCCATTTTCAAATTCAAAAATCGCGCCATAAGAAATACCCCTAAAAGAAGATATGTGGCTTCCTGGTAAGGCAATGAATGACCAGAACGTGTGCAGTGGCCAAATGGGTGAAAGTTGAGGAGAGAAAGCTGAGATTTTTGGAGGGAACAGAGAAGAGAAGGGTTTTGGAGAAGTAGAAACTGAAGAGATTGAGTGGAGGGCGCTTAGATGCGAAGAACGTGGCTTAGTGAGATGCTGACAAATGGCATCCTTTCATTGGTTCCTTGGTTCAGATATTTCTACATTTGGTAAATTTTCTTTTTGAATTTTTTGTTGTTGAATTTTGTGATTGAAACGTGGCAAATGATACCCTGTGAGTGGGTTCCATTTGTATTATTTATAGATAAGCTTCTATTAGCTGTTAAAAACATTTAATGCAAGAGCCAAATAAGTTTTGAATCAATTAAAACAGATTTAAAAGACTTAACAAATTTTGTTAAGGATTTTCAAAAATCAATCGGTTGATTTCTCGAAACAATCGGTTGATATGGTTTGACAACAAAGTCAAGCTTGTCAAATCCTTTTCAAAAACCACTAAGTGTAAAACAACCGATTGAAGCGATAAAACAACAGGTTGTTTTTTCACTTCTTTAGAAAACACTCTTTTTCAAAAGAACTTGATTAAAACAAGTTTGGATCATAACTAAGAGTGGACTAACAAATTTAAACTACCCAGAACCCACACACACAAGCAACAACAAAGCCTTCAAGCAATCCACACAGATTTGGAGACATTAAAGCCTATCTTCAACAGTTGGAAGTTGAAAGATGTGGCAAACAAAGTTGTAATCGAAATTGGGGTTCACATTTTTTGGGGTTCATTTATTGTGAGTGTGATCAAGGTTTGTGCAAATAAGTGTTCTTATCTACGATGAAACCCATGATGTCCTCCAAATCTTCCTCGAGAATATTATTTGTGATGTTGTTAGCTACACTGAGCGAGCGAGGAGAAATACTTTTACGACCATGGATATTGTTTACGCCCTGAAGAGGCAAGGTAAGACTCTCTACGGTTTTGGTGGTTGATTATCCTCTTTTAAATTAGGGTTTTAAGAGAATCAATGTAAGTTGTGGTTTCTTATTGATTGTGTGGTAAGCTGTTAGTTGTAATTGATGTTTTATTTCCTTTAATTGAAATGAAGTTGTTGTTTGATGAATTAAGAAAATTATTATTATTATATTCAATTTGTGCAATGTTATTATTATTCCAAATTAAGGATAACCTTCAAATTGGAGATGGTATTCTCAAATGTTGTGCAATAGAGTCATGGGAGGCACATTCAATTATGATGCTGGAGTTCTATCATAGAATCTTACTTCTAGCGGAAAATTCAAAGGAAGTTGGCTTTTATGTTTGGGTTCTACATCATGAATCGTCCTCTCACCTTAATGCTAGCTGATGTAATATGTTGTCTTTCTTATGTTTGTTAATATCTTTTTGCCTCATTTGAATTTGTAAAAAATTTCTTACTCAAGGATGTATTCTCAGTTTCTTACTCATTTGACTATGTTATATAGTTTATCATTGTGCTTGCGGAGTTGCTTTTATTCTAGATTCTTGTTACCTATGCATGGTGATGTGGGTTGATTTTAAGATTGCATATTTTATGGGATGCACTTTGTTTATGAGTTTTGGTTTTAAGCATAATATGGTGAGAAACTCAAAAAAGATTCTCACTCGACACGAACTTAACTAAGTGGTTAAGTAAGTGTGAAGGTTCACTTCTAGAGGGCAAATAGAAAACAAAGTTATATGGTGAAAATGATGATGAGGTCCAAAATTAAGACAATGAACAAGATAAAGAAAAAGAATGTAAAAGCTGAAATTAAAGAGTATAGAAAGACATAAAATGGAATGGAAAGTGGCATAACTAAGAATTAAAGGATGAAGGGATGAAGAACGCTTATGGAGAAATGCAATGAATCACACCACTTGGAGTGGTGGAAGACTCCAAGATGAATGGTGAAGAGCTACTACTTGAAGTGCATAAACACTCAAGATATGACCCAAAAAAGAGAGCACTTAAGTCTCACTAAACACTTCTACAAAATTTCTTTTCTATTTTAAAATTCAATATGTAAATACATGAGACAAGACACCCTTTATATAGGAGAGAGTGACTTGGGGAGCAAGAGTGAGAGGGGTAAGGGTGTTATTTTGTGAGAAACCTTCTAAAAGGTAGGTCAAAGTGGAGTGCCTCCCAAACTAGCCTACATTTTCTAGGAACTAGGTTAAGGGGCGATTTTGGAAAAAGGTTTCTAAAAGATACGTTTTTGGTGGGTTTGGTACAAGCCCAATTATACTAAGTATACCCTATTCTAGCTTATTCTTCTAATTGCACCCCCAAAGTGAGCCTAATTTATGTACATAAATTTGTCTTGTGAAAAGGCTAGAAGAAAGAACATCTGATATTCTGGTTTATATCTAGTTCTTCTTCTGTTGAGGCCTTCCTAAGGTTTGGTGGGGTCTGATCTTGTATGCTGAGATGACTGACCTAATTATGAAGTTTCTATCGTGTCCTTGGTCATCTGGTTGTCTCGTGGGGTTGTATCATGCCCCCAAGTCAGAAAGAATTTGACCTCGAATTTAAAACTACTGTAGATAACATAGTTAGTTTGTTCACTTTATAGATAGAAATATTTCTATATGTGAGTGGTGAAGCAAACTTATGTTCGTTGAATTTTAGGAGTTTGGGTGGAGTGGTTCTAGTTACATGTAATGTTTGTAGAGAATGTGTAGGGTCAAAAGGAGTTTGATGTGAAAAGCTTCTTATAAGGTGTAAACCCTTGGAAGGATTTTGAAAAAAATTCCACATTTCTCTAACAAATGTTGCATGTAATTAGAGCTATGAGTAGATAAACAAGAGAAGGAAGGAGAGTACCAAAGTGAGTCGACATTATTTATTTTTGGACGGATCAACATTACGGTTTTCACCACGTTTGGTGAGATGCTGAGCACCATTTTGTTATTTTCATCCTCTTTTTTAGTTTTTCTTTTTTGTTTCATTTTTAGTTGGTCTTTATTTACCTCTTTTGGAGATAGAGGTTTCAGTATGATCTTATGGCCTTGGAAGTGAAAAGAAATCTTATTAGTTAGGTCATCATGTAAAGTTTTCCTATCATTTTGCCATTGCCTTCCTAAAAGAATATGGGTTGCTTCCATGAGCACAACATCACATAACACGTCATCTTTATATTTGTTGGTTTAGAAATATACGAGGACTTGTTTATTAACAATTATTTCACCCTCTTCACTTAGCCATTGCAATTTGTAGAGTTGAGTATGAGAAATGATGGGTAATCCAATTTTCTCCACCACTCTTGTACTTGTAGATTTGTACAACTACCCACATCAATTATCAAGGAAAGTAATTTGTCATTAATAAGGCACCAAGTATGGAAAATTTTTCCCTTTGACCTTCATCAAAAGGTTTTTGAAGTTGTCCCAAGATGCGCCTTACTACTAACAAATCACCTTCACGTGGTATTTCACACTCATCCTCACTTGGGGGTTTTTGAAGAGGAAGTGGAGCTAACTCTAGATGTTTGGGAACTATGGTCACTTACGATATCCCCCCTTTAACCATCATGGTTCTTTTTGTTGGACAATTGGCAGCTATGTGCCCAAAACCTAAACATTTGAAACATTTTGATGGCTAGGTGAACCAATTTCTCTAAAGAAGAATACTCATAATTCTACAATATCTTGAATTTCTCTCCTCAAACCACTTACAAACCTAGCTATCTTTGACTCCTCACTTTCATGCATATTAATCTTACTCAAAGTAGTTTCCAAGTCTTTAAATTATTCATCTACCATCCTAGGTCTTTGATGAAGTCGTTGGAGCTTCAACAAGAGTTCCTTCCTATAATGAGGAGGAACAAACCGCGCATGCATGCATAACTTTAAATCACTCCATGAGACAACGGTTGACCTCTTGTTTAGCCCAATGTCCATTACAGTTTGATGCCACCATTGCATGGCATAGTCTAAAAATTCTAGAGAAGCTAACTTAGGTAACTTTACAAAGGGAAAAAAGTATTTAATGGTTGGTGTTGGTGGCGCCTTGATGTACCCAAAAATACACGAAGATGACCAAGGATGTTATACTTGAAGGGTCATCTCAACAAGCAAATAAAGACTTCATCAATAGAAGAAATGGACAAAGCCTAAAGCATTTGAAGTTCTTCTTATTAGTCTTCTCAAAATGAGGCCCAAGCCTAATTAATATCTCTTTGTAATATTTTTAGAATAGTTTTTAAAAAATAGAACATAAAAAGGAAGATGAATAGTAGTATATGGCTTAAGAAGAGTAGTACCAAAAGTCACATTTTCATGGAGCATGTGATTGGTTGGACGGCCTTTTCATTTTCCTTCCCATGCCTTTTATGCCTTTTCATGTGACTGGCCTCTACATTATAAAGAGGTGTTTGGCCTTTTGTAAAAATAATTGATATTGAATTTGGAAGTAAAGAAACTCTACTCAATTTGAGAGAGATTTGTGTGAGACTTGTTCTCCTTTTCTCTTAGTCTTATCTTGTGGGTTTTGGGAACTCTCAAGTGGCGGCATCTCACTCATCTTGGAGCCAATCATCCTTCAAGTGGTGTGACCTCTCCCATGTCTACAACCACATAAGTTTCTTCATCCTTTTCATCTTCTTCCATTTCCATGTCATATCAAAACACTAAAACATGTCTTCTTGTTGTTCTTGAATTCTATTAGGTAGAACTTGTTTAGTTCTTGTTTTTGTTTGGTAGTTTGTGTTTGCTTGCTGTTCTAATTAGTTTGTGTGATCTTATGGAAGTTTCAATCGGTTCAAATACTTCCAACATCATTCTAATCGGTTCATCTCCTTTGGTGTTCTTAAAATGGGTTTCTATTTGGTTTTGTGTTCTTGAAATTGTCTAAGAATCTTGATCCTAGTTCTTGAAAGTGTCTATTCATGAGTCAACTCACATCATGTGGTATCTAGAGTTATGGTTGTGTTAACATTTTTTTTTTTTAGTTGATTGGCACTTTAATTCTGATTTTGTGTTAGTTGATTATGTTTTTGAGTCTTTCTTACTGTTTTAATTGGTACAAATTAATTGTGTTTGAGTCCTTTTGATTTTTGAATCCATATATGTTTTGTCAAGTCATGTTTCTCCTCAAATTTCTCCTCAAGTCATGTTTTTTTATAATTCCAGAATAGGTTTCCTCTATTTTTCCTGAATCTGTGCTGACTGAATATGTTTATGAAAATTAATTCTGTTGGAGAAAAATTATGACGTTCTGGTTCTAAAAAAAAGTGGAAAAAACAGTGAATAAAAATTCAAAATACAAAAAAAAATGATAAATCAAACACAATCAGTGTACAATTCTAGCACGAAAAATACGGTGATGCGGCAGTGATTTTGAAAATTTTATCACAATTAGTTGGCGTACTATTTTTGTGTGATTCTAGTGCCTGATTTGAGATAAGATCTTGAAATTTCAGTGGTTTAAATTTCAACTTCCAGTTTGCATTATCTAGTTCAACATAAATATTTAAAGTCACGCACATTTTCTACAAACATTCCAGTAGTACTGTTTTTTGGTTTTCTTCATCCAATTCTAGTACTATTCTTTAGGTTTCCTTTGTGTGCTATCTTTTCATTGAGTTCCTTATTTTTTTATTGTCTTTTTCATTCCATATTCTTTTCCAAGTTTTGTCATATCTTTTACTTCCAATTTGGTTTAGCTATTTCTTGTTTACACATTTTCTTGCTTGTATTTTCTTCTTTCCTCAAGTTTTGTGGTGATTTGTTTTTTGAATAAGTGTAGTTTGCTTTGACATCTTTCACTTGAGGCTCATCCAATCCATAAGAGAGACTTTGGTTAAGGAAATAAATATTTTCTTGGAGTGGTTGAGTGGTTTTTATTCAATTTCCACAAACCTTGTTTTCTTCCTAACTTGTTTTTCTAATTGTTTGTTACTTGTGTTTCTTGTTTGTTTGTTGTGATGGCTAATATTTCAAGTGGTACATCTTCCAAAACTAAATCATATCACAAAGCTCACTTTTTGGGAGAACTTGTGGAGATCAAGAAGCAAATTGTCCACGAAGATGAGAAACTAAGTCAACTTGCACAAAGATTAGAAGAAGCTCAAGCAAGGAAAAATCAACAAAATAAGGACAAATGGAGTTTGCACAATTTTGCCAAAAGGCACCATCAACACCAACCACAACAACAACATTCTTTTAATTTTGTAAAGTTACCTAGTTTTCATGGGTCTAATG
>Ga0123342_1007036_pt1 | contig 15163 bp, 8 predicted proteins | sample Turbeawhitnodule_FD_89960 | JGI IMG/M metagenome (GOLD analysis project Ga0123342, IMG submission 89960) | Root nodule microbial communities of legume samples collected from Mexico - Turtle bean Mexico white nodule | ecosystem: Host-associated > Plants > Roots > Nodule | place: Mexico: Nepantla... | reverse complement strand
TTAAATTGTTAGTCATTATTGTTCTGTCCTCTCTATGGATTAGAAAATTGGGTCAAGAAAAGGTAAAAGAATTAAATTTGATACAAAGATTTCCATTGTCTAGTGGTGTATATTTTATGGGTTATAAAAGTGATTCACCCATGACAAGAAACTGAAGAAAATGAAAACATTATAGGTTGTGAATTTCTGTGAACATGGTATAGGTTAAAATATTAGCTCACCAATGATAAGATGGAAGAAATATAACAAACCTTTAAATTTTTTATTTTTTAGAGTGGCAATTTGAGTTGAACCATTTTGTTTCACTAGTCCTGCATTTGATTGATTTGCATAAAAATTATGGATCAATAGGTCCGATTTGTTCTGCACAACAATGGATTCATGGGCTGACTTGTATGAATTAAAAAAAAAGGATGGAAACTGTGTAACAAAGATTAGAATACTAAGATTTTCTTCATTCTTTCTAGTCTTTTAGATAAATGTGTAGGTGTATTTTTTAGTTGTATTTTGTGCAGAGGCACATATAGGTCCTAATTGGGAGTCTCAATTGGGCATTGTTAGACGGTCAAACCTTTAGAAACCCTAATCAACATTCACCAATGAACATAGGGTTAAGTTAGAAGTCCTACACTTAAATAAGTATAAAATAGGCAAAAGCTAGGTTAGATGTTGTGATGAGTGTAAGGGCAAGAGAAAACATAGAAACAGAGAGAGGGAAAATATAAACGTATTGTATTATTGAAAGAGAGAATATATAGAGTATATATAACGTAAAACATAGGGCATGTGAGTGTAAGATACAAAACTATATACATTTGGAAAACAGTTATCCAATATGGTTAATATCCCCTCGTAAATTTAGGTTTAGATTATCCAAAACCGTAAGTTTATTTTGGGTAGAGCTAAAATGTGAACAAGAAATGAATTTATTTAGGATATCAACATGGAATCGTGCTGGAATATGAGTGAGGCATGCACATTGGTTTTGAATGTGGTCGGTCACGTAGGAAATTAAGGTCCAACTCAAAGTGTTTGGTTTTTTAAGTACAAAATAGGATTTGCAGAGAGTAAGACAACTCCAAGAATATCAAAGAAAACTTTTGGAATAGTAGTGGAGATATGAAGTTTTGAAGATAAGGGTTGAAGCCATATTATATCAGTAAGAACTCCATGATACTCAGCTTTCGTGCTACTCCGAGAAACTTCCTTTTGTTTATGGGATGATCATGAGATGATGTTGGAACAAAAATAGACACAGTAACCAGTAATATATTTTCTATCGTCAATAGAAGCGAAGTGTAACATTTTACTGTTATTATTACATTCTATAGGGGTATTTATAAGTTCTTACCTGTTCTGTAGAGTGAAGTGTGTACTATGTGTCCTCAGTTTTCATGCAACAGATTACATAGTTGCATATCTGCATAAGAACCTATATATTCCAGGTCTCCTAAGTTTCTTCAGTCACAAATGAGCCATAACAACTTTTCAAAGAGAAGTCAACCAACACTCAACCAACAATTAAGTTGAACAACAGATAAAAAGACAAGATCAAGACAAAACAACAGATAAGTGTAAAAAGACAAGACAAAACAATTTAATCAATACAAATGGAGCATACAAATCAAGATTAGAAACCATAGCCTTATTCAAACACTTGGAAAAGATTCAAAGTTCATTAGATTCCTAGAGATTGTAAATGAACTTAATCTAGGGTTTTAAGATGGGAAAGACACACGATGAGTTGTGCGGAATTTCGATGAGCAAGCACAAAAATAAAGGCAAAGACGAGAATAGAGTACGAATTGAAACTTATGATGATAAGCTTGAAGAGGTCAGCCTCCTTCGGAGCAAAGAAGTGCCATTGGCCGTTGCAAAGTGCGTTGTCGTCGCGGAGTGTGTTGCCGTCAAGAAGTGCATTGCCCGCGGAGTGTGTTGTCGTTGCGGAATGTGTTCCCGTTGCAGTGGTTGTCATTGTTAGTGAGAGTGAAAGATGAGTAGAAAAGGTTAAAGAATGATAAACATAGAAATCCAATATTGCATACTATTTGCTCAGATTTAAAAAAAAATTAAATAAGTTTTTAAAAAGAATGCATATTTATTTAAACCAATTCATAAATTTTTTAATTTAAATAAAATTTTAAATTTATTATTAATTTAATTTTATGTTTAAATAAAATTAAAAAATTTAAATTACTATTTTAAATGTAATTTTTTAATTTGATATTAATTATTTTAATATTTTAATAAAATTAATAAATTAGTAAATTTATTCATATTAATTTAAATTATTTTATAAATTAATAACTAATAATTAATTTTATAAAATTTAATTATTCTAAAATTAGTATCTAAATTTAAATAAAAGCGACTAAAAATTTAAATATCTAATTATAGGATGATTAGAAACTAAAAAAATTAGTTTTTAATTTTATTATTTTTAGAGACCCAAAATTAATTTCTAAAATATATTAAGAGTGACTAAATAAAAAAAATGTTTCCAATTACATCTTAACAATAAAAAAAAATGTCTCTAAAAACAAATTTATTTTTATTTTTATTATTAGCTACAAAAAAATAGTATCTAATTATATTATATCTTTTACTAATAATAGAAACTTTTTAGTAACCAATAATTTTTAATTTATAAAATAGTATCTAAATTAATTATTATATAAATTATTATTATTATTTTTTTAAATTAGTTATTAAATATATTTTTTTTCTTGTAGTGTCTACTGTCTTAACATATTCAGTAAACTGAACCAAACGTAAGATAAAAAACAAAAGCCAGCATAAGTAAACAACCATTAAAATGGAGGAATTCATCTTCACACAAATGCATAGAAAGCAAATTTCTTTTATTTATTAGAAAGAAGTGCTTCTTGGTTATGCATATAAAACTTCTAATATTTATGATGCTGCAGAACCATTTTTTCTCTGTTTTCATTAACCTTACCTTTTTTTTTTCTCAGTTATTTACTTTAGAATCCAATTTCCCAAAATTCTTAGATAAGAGAGAATTTTATATTTGTGCTATCTATCTAACAATTTAATTTTTCTATACTAAATTTGTAAAATCAAATTCACATGTCAAAATCAGTATTTTTTATCTTCATTTTAAATTTGTCAATTTAATTGACCCAACGTGATTTTAGGTGCAAAAAATTAATTAGAGGGACATAAACAAGTGTGAAAGGCTTCTTCAAATTCAACGTCCACACAAAATGTTCACATTAAAAAGTCTTTGTCTTTTTGTCTGCATTTGGTTTACTTATGGTTGAATATTAGAAGAATAGTTACAGGACACAAATAACAACTTATTTTGGTTTTCACTATTTTCATTAGGGTAGGTATTATATGCTGCTTATTTCAATTTTTTATTCATTAAATTTGAACATCAATATTAAAAAATTGACAACAACTTTCAAATAAGTTCCAATTAACCGAGATAAATTTTTTATTGTCTACATTAATTTATAAGTTTAAAGTTAAATTTTACAATTTTTCACGTAAAAATTAATAGAGACAACAAAGAAGTGTAAAATATTTTAGACGTTGTAAAAGATTCTAGTAAAAAATGTGTCAATCACGACATTAATTTTACATTGAATTTCCCGAAAATTGATTTAAAAAAAGAGTAGTGGTATTTTTTTAAAAAAAATTATTCAAACGTTTTTAGCTTAAACCTAAAACTTCATATTTATGTCAATGTTCACGTCATCCATGTAAATATAAAGTTTTATGTTGGACGAATGATATTTGATCTAAAATTTAATTTCAATGTTAAATAGTTCTTTTCTCCATTGTAGTTGCAGATAATAACAATTTCTTCCTCTTCATCGATGATAGTAATTTAGTGGTTCTTAACCTTTAGTGTGCTATGCTTACATTTTGTTGTTCCATTTGTATTTGTTGAGGTTGAGGTTTTTCTTCAATTATATTGGAGCATCATTTTAAGAACAAACATTATATTACTCCTTTATATCTTCATTTTATTATTAAAATTGAAGTTGTGGTTGTTTTTGAACATTTCAATCATGATAATGTATGGATATCTCTCTATTGAATTGTTGTTGATAAAACTGTTGGTTGATATTGAAATTTAATTTTTAAATTTAATGTGTTATTTAGTTTTGTAAGTTTATAATTATACAATTGAAATTAGTTTTTTTTCTATATATAGGAGTAAATTTATAAGTTTTTAAAATTGTAATTTGTACTTTATGAAAAGTATAAAGAATACAAGGACTAATTAATTATTAGTCCTAGGAGTGATTAAACTATTTAGTCATTAAATTGTTTAAAATTTTAGGGATTAAATTATATAGAAATTTATAAAATATATTGTATGAAATTACAGGAAAACAATTAGTTTAGATGTAAAAAAAATTGTATTGTATGTTTGCTTGATGTACTAATTTAATTAAATTTTAGTTTTTGTTTGAGATTTAGTAAATGGTTAAACATTAATTATGTGTTTTAAATTTTGAATTGTTCGATTGGACAATTTGAAATTTTCATAGTTTGTTAATACATACTTATTAAGTGTAAGCTTAAATTTGATGTAATTTCAGTTCAAACAATTTAGTGTTGTCCTCCGAGTACATACTTGATTGTGATATGTTATCTGTGACCACTTTCATTTCAAGTAATTTGGAGACCAATGCATCATACTACACTTTTTTTTTATCAAATTTATGATATAAATCAGACTTAGTTTGTATATGTTAAAGAATTATGAAAAGTAGGTAGGGTCTTACATTGAATTACAAAAGTGAGAATCAAAATGAATGATTGATGACAATGAAGTTTCTATCTTACGTAGTTATGAACTGAAGTTAAATGAATACATGTCATGTTAGTGAAGAGTGTGAAAAGGAAATTGATGAGTTCTTGCACTTTACTTGTTGATGAGTGTCATATTTCAGTAATATTTTATATTAAAATAAGACACTTATGAATATTAATTGATAAAATAACTATAATATAACCCTTAATTTATGAATTAAAACATTTTTACATATTTTGTGATTATAATTTGAATAAGAACGATTTATTCTCAAATTTGTGTTAATTTCAGGATTCTAGGGAAGAATAAAGATGAAAGGGCAAAAGGAGAATAAACAAAGATAAAAAGGGAAAACTGGGATGCTCAAACACTCGTCCAAGCTCGCCAAGCCAGAAGCTCCTAGAGGATCTCCTCCATGCGAGATCAATCTAGAGACGTTGGACTTGTTTTCATCCAACTCGCCCAGACGAGCAAATCACGCCCAAGCGAGAATTCACTTAGTCCAAGCCCAACTAGGTTAAATATAAGGCGAGAGACACAATCTTAGACATCAATTGGGAGAATATAAGGTGTTAGAAAACCCTAGAGAATGTAACCGTCAAGGAGAAATATCCTGGATCTTCTTTTCTTGCTTTCCATACTTGTAATGGCCAACTCGAATGAATAATTCTACCATTTGGGATTGAGAGTAGTCTCTTCAAACTCTTATGTATTGAGGTGATATTGAAATATAATATTTTGTTTTTGATTGATGATTGGTATTGTCATTTTATCTGCAATGCTTGTTTACCATGATCAAGATCCTTAGATTTGACTGAAATGTATCTCTAAGTTTTTGACCCAAATGACAATGCTTAACATATTTGAATGCTGGGAATAAATTTGAAATGTTAATTGCTATAAACATCTAACCGTGATGATAAAGATTTTTTTAATAAATATGCGATGAATCGATATGAATGACTTTTATATGGGCATCAACATCAATTAAAGGATATAACGTTACTATGATTTTCAAAATACAAAAGAGTAGAAGGATGAACCCCAATCCCAATTTTTCCAATTGAACCAACAAACTCTAACTTACTTTCTTTACAATTCTTCCAATCATAACAAACTCTCAACAAACTTTATTATTTTGTTTTCTATTTAGTGAATCTTACACTTGATAATTCAACTTTTTCTTGTGCGTTCGATATCCGTCCCTAAGGACAAATAATTACTTGACGCGGTACAATTGTCGTAAAACAGTCATCACTCGTCAAAATGGAAAACCTATTAAGGAAACATATTAATGTCCATGTGTTCATTTTCTAATCCAAATGTGTCAGGAACTACATTGAGAACAAAGAAAATTGCGACAAATATAAACCAATAATAGGTACAAAAATTAGCAATAAAAGAACACATAGAAGCTATGTTTCCCATAGTCCTAATAACATGTATGTCGTTGACTTCGTTGTCCATATGGACTATGAGTGTTTTTTATGAGAAAGATGATGTCTCATGCATATTTAGAGAGTCATCACATCACTGTCACATCAAATTTAGAAAAATAACTGAAATGATGTTATTGAGAAAAGTGACGTTGAAGTGCTAGATCAATTTTGAGTAGTTCTTGTAAACAGTTGAAGACTACTTCTATAAAAATTCACATTACGCTTTTCATAGTTCTAATGTCCAAGTTGAAAATCTATAAAAATTCATATTACGCTTTTCATAGTTCTAATGTCCAAGTTGAAAACCCAATTGACAATTTTAGAGTTTAGGGTTTAGATTAGATGAATAAGGGACATGGAATAAGATAGCGATTAAGTTTTATGAACTAAAGTAATGCTTTTATGGGTACTTTCATAATAGCTCTTCGGAACTCTAGTTTAGGAGTTAATATAAGAGTTGATTACTGCAGTAAATTATTTTGCTGATTGAATGTGTACTATCATGGCCTTAGTCTTATATAACTTAATAATTTCTCATAGTCCACCTTCTTATCTTACATGTATGATTTTATCCTCAACATCCTACCATGGGAAGATACTTTTATCTCGTACTCTTCTAACTGTCATCTAATGTAAATATATGCTTGGATCTTACTTTTTTGCATAAATTTTAGCATGAAAAAGTCAACGAACACTACCTCTAATGATAGAAACTGATACGCTCTTTCAACTAGTTTTTTTATCAGTAATAAAAGAATTAAATAAAAAGAAATATTTATGGAGTCCTCCAACCCTTATATAAAAGAAGTACAAACCTATCCAAATGACTCCAAAAAGGATAAACTCATTTGGAAATAGGTACTGATCGTCCAGCCTAACAGTGTGCCTCTAACCAACACTTATATTTCAACACCATAAATGAACCCATGTCATAATCTGAGATTAAGAAAACAAAGAAGAAAGCTCTTGTGATAACTCTGACATTCTAAAATAATCTCTGCCATATTCCAATTTCAATATTGATAGCGTTTGTTGCCCTTTGTAATAAACTCTACCTCAAAATTCTCTACCATACTATATTTGTTAACCTGATACCTCAATAGCAACCCACTTTGATCCATCCTTCACTCATCTGCCTCTTTATCCTTCTCCTTGGCCACAAAACTTATTTCATATATTGCAATCTACATCATTAACTAATAATCTCTCTTGGCAACATCCACTAATTAAATGATTTTCTCCCTTTGCCAAGCCCACTCCACCTTTGTTGTCTTCTCTATCTTTACTTCACTAGTGCAAAAAGGTACATTAACGACAGTTAAAAATGACATATAAAGACGGTTTCTAAATCGTCGTTATTGCAGGTGTCATTATAAGTAATCATTTTTAACGATGATTGCTAAACCGTCGTTATAAACAAGAGTATAGCGACGGTTCATCTAACCGGCTTTATAAGTGGATGCTGAATAGGAATAAAAAAAATTTAAACAACTACTTTTAAAGACGGTTCCACGTGGAATCGTTGTTGTATGTGGGTTTTGAAAGACGGTTCCACGTGGAACCGTCGTTATATGTGGGTTTTAAAAAAAATTAATTTGTTTTTTAAAAAACTTCAAACCTGCATAAAATATCCAATTCCAGAAAATCAAAACATTTAAAATCATAGTTTAAGTATAAAAAAATACATACAAAAAATTATAACATTCTACAAAGAGTTTTTCTAATATATAAAAGAGTATGTCATTCTAATGATTTATCTATCCTAAGGTGCTATACATAGTTACAAAATACTTTGACCATGTTGTTCTCACATACTCCAATGTTTTCGAATCTAGCGGGTGTTGGTCGTTTAAAAACTGTACATTTTGAATTTTTTTGAATTTGTACATGAATAATAAACCCCAAATTTTAAAGTGTTTAATGTTTTGAGGTATTACCTGATCCCAATCTTTATTAATTGCAACTTGCACAATAGTCAACATCCATTGCATAACATAATAGTCACACTCATAACTTCTGGATTGCTTGTTGGATTGCATGTGGAAATTAATGTATTAAATGAATGAGTGAGACACATAAAATTGAGTGAACAAATATACTTTAAATACCTTAAGGTACATCCAAGTGAGTCTTTGTGCGTTTGCACTTCTCCTCCCACACAACATGTTATGTCCAGAGTAAACACTAAAATAATAAAATTTCATGTTATAATACATAATATTGTATAATGTATAAGTAATAATAAATGTTAAATGAAACTGTCGTACCTATCTATAATGTTTTTAAAATAGGTAGGGGTTTTCTTTATGCAAAAAGCAAAACTATGTAGCGGTATGATCTTGAACAAATATGATCAATAGTTGCCAATGACACCTATATATCAAATCAGTTAGTTTCTCTTATATCAATAATTTAGTATAACTTATTTAATAAATAAGAACTTACACATGGATGTACGGAGCAAAATAAATTTGTTTTCCTCCATTCTTTAAGACAGTGGTGATGTATGTTTGTGTTTCTGACTTCTTGTTTTCAATTAATTGAATGAGTTTAGGGTCTAAAAACCCATATATATTGTGTTTCCCCTCATTGAAGCATAATCCACAAAGATACCTAAATTTCAATAAGTTAGTACTAATATATTTAAAAAATGCAAAAAAAATTATGAAACTGCCACCGCCTTGCTTACTACGATGGTTGTTTCCAAACTGTCTTTAAATGGTGTCCTTAATGAAGTATTTTGTACTAGTGCTTCAACAATGTAAGTGATAAATATATTTTCTTATAATTTTTAATATTTGTATAACATTTAATTTTATTCATGTCACCATGAGATTTGTAAGAGAAAAAATCATAAGAAGATGGTGGAGATGTGAGATTGTACCTTCCCCAAAAAGATTTTGTATAGTTCAAAATTCGAGCCTGACACAATAGTGAGATAGTGCCTACCCCAGTTTCTTTCTCTGTAATGTAAGAACTTCATTCATGCATGTAACTGCATAACAGCCATGTGTAAGCTATAGCAGTATAAACCAACCCTTACCCTTTAACACTACCAAATGAGTGTGCCCAGCTCAATAATGTTGTAAGAACCAAAATTCCATTTTAACTTTTAAGTGTGAGCCATGATCAACCACTCACTCACTATTTTTCCATATAATATACTCAATCTTTTTTAAACTTTACTTTTGAAAATTGTTTATTCATTTAGATTTGATTATTTGAGTAAATATTGAGATGTCAATTGATATGTTATTTGTTCTAAGACGTACTCGTGAAGATTACGATAAAGTTTCATAGAACAACCACAAATAATCTTTAAATTTGATTTTCTTTTACTTTTACTTTTAGTGATGTAGTTTTTATTAACGATTTAGGTCTGAAAAATTTATGTAATAGTAAAAATAAATTTGCTATATTTTAGAGATTAGTTGTGGGTTTTCGTTAAAATATTGGTATTAAAGAATTGTTATTTTACGAATATAGTCGTTGAGATTTTAGGATAATTGTCGTTGAGATTTTAGGATAGTTGTTTCATCGTCATTAGAATAACAAGTTTTTTTTGTCCTGATCATGTGATGTTATTCCTTTGTCTCGGTCTTTATTTGATGACGTGAAAACTCCAATGTGAAAATCCCTACTACTTTCGAAAGCCAAGGTGTAATTGATGTAGTAATGTTGCTAGTTAAATCAAATTCCATCAAATCTAGAAAAATATTTGAAATGATGTTATTGAGAAGAGTGACAGTGGAGTGCTTGATCAATTTTGATTAGTTCTTGTGCACAATTGAAGACTATCCTGTATGAAAATTCATACTTTTCATAAGAAATATGTATTATTAACACCCTCTGCTACTAACACAGACTTGACATCGCTTGTGTGGCATTAATTGACACTGCAAACGTGACATTTGGTGAGGATGTGACACTGGCTCTATATTATAATATATGACAAGTAGCACACGCAAAACTGGTTATCCGTGTCTCTATAAGTGGTTACTTATGTGACGCATGCAAAACTGGTTACCCATGTGTGCATAAGTGGTTACTTATGTGACGTTTATGGTCACCCACTCTTCATGAAAAAAAAATCATTTTTTTAATAAGAATCATATATTACATCGGTTAGATGACTTAACCGATGTAATAACCCTACCAGAACTGGTTACCAGCCACAGGTTCCTCCACATATACTGGCACATGCAAAACTGGTTACCCGTGTGTCTGTAAGTGATTACCTATGTGACGTTTATGACCCACCCACTCTTTATGAAAAAAAAATTCATTTTTTTTAATATGGGCCATATATTACATCGGTTAAATGGCTTAACCGATGTAAAAAGAATATATTACATCGGTTAACCGATGTAATAACCCTACTAGAACTGGTTACCAGCCACAAGTTCCTCCACATATACTAGCACACGCAAAACTGGTTACTTGTGTGTCTGTAAGTGGTTACCTATGTGACGTTTACGACCCACCCACTCTTTATGAAAAAAAAATCAATTTTTTTTTAATATGGGTCATATATTACATCGATTAGATGGCTTAACCGGTGTAATATGGGTCATTCTAAGTAAAAAAAAATATTACACCGGTTGTTACTAAGAACCAATGTAATATATTCTTTTTTTACCCTATTTTGAAGCTCGCGCTGCTCATTCGCGCACAATCTCAATATGTCACGTCATTGCCACGTCTACAACGTCAAATGTGTGTTACTGTCAGAGGGTGTCAATATATCAACACTCTTTTCATAATTCTAATGTCGAAGTTGAAACACAATTGACATTTTTCTCAAAAGTAAACAAGGACATTAAAGAAAATAGAGATTAAAGTTATATAAAAGCTCAAAAGAAATAAGAAGACATTGTCTATTGTGTTTTCATTTTTTCTATTTTACCTAGTAATATTTGTTTGTCCCATATGCTCTTCTATTTTTTCCCTTTTCTTTCTAACTTCTTTTGCTCTTTATACCAGATTCTCATTTTGTCCTTTTTATATATGAAATGTTAAATTAAATTGAATTAAATTTAAAAAATAGAGACATAATGTTAAAAATGCTGCATCCAAAACTAAATGTTCACAAAGTGATCGCCACAGAGAAAGAGTTCTATGTAGATCAAATTAAATTTATACTTATTAAAAAATAGATTACAATTTCTTAATCTTACTTCAGTGACAAAGTTATCTAGAATTTATCTATAATAAGTTCAACATGCACATTCTTTAGCTTTAACACCCACTAACAATTTAAATAAGGCTCTCATATTTAAAAATAAATCAAAACATTCTACTAGAAAATCATTAAATAGGAACAATTTTAGATACAAAACATAATTAGTTGCCTAGTTGATCATTAAATAAAAACCAATTTTAGAGACAAAAAATAATTAGTTGTTATCTTGACAAAATTATATACTATTTTACAGAATAAAAAAATTATTGATATCTTAATTAATTTCTATTATTGATAAATAGTTTCTAAATTGATATCTAATTAGTTATCAAAGTTTTAACTACCAATTATTTATATTCTAAAGTTGGTAGCTAAAAGCTTGGTAGCTAATTAAATATCAATTTAGAAACTATTTATCAATAATAAAAACTAATTTAGATACCAATAATTTTTTAGTCTCTAAAATAGTATCTAATTTAGTCAATATAACAACTAATTATTTTTTGTCTCTAAAATTGGTTTTTATTTGATGATCAACTAGGCAATTAAGAGTATTTCAAATTAACTTTCATGTTATATGATAATTTTATTTTTCATCACAATAGTTATTAGCATTAGGGAAAATATTGAAGTTCAAACCACACACGATCAAGGAAATGAAAATAGGCATAACACTATGATCTACAAATGAACAAAGGACTGACTACGGTCTAAAATTCCACAACAAATTGATAAGTGTCATATTTCAGTAATGTTTCATATTAAAATACAGACACTTATGGATATTAATTGATAAAATAAATATAACCCCTAATTTATGAATTCAAACATTTTTACATAATTTGTGATTATAATATGAATGGAGATAAAACCATGGAGATAAAAGGGTAAGAGGAGAATATACAAGATAAAAAGGGAAAGCTGGAATGCTCCAAACACTCGCCCAAACTCGCCTAAGCTAGAAGCTCCTAGAGGATCTCGCCCAAGCGAGCTCATTCACGTCCAGCGAGATAATTCCAGAGACATTGGGTCTGTTTTCGTCCAACTCGCCCAGGCCAGGCCAATCACGCCCAGGAGAGAAGTCACTTAGCCCAAGCCCAACTAGGTTAAATATGAGGCGTGAAGCATAACCCTAGATATCATTGGGAGAATAGAGAGAGATAGAAAACCCTAGAGTAGGCCGCCGTCCAAGAGAAACATCATGGATCTTCTTTTCTTGCTTTTCATGCTTGTAATGACCAACATGAGTGTCAAATTATTCCCTTTGGGATTGTGAGTAATTTGTTCAAACACTTATGTATTGAGGTGACATTTATCTATAATATTCAATTCTTAATTGATGATTGATATTATCACTTTATTCTCAAAGCTTGAATTATTCATGATTTTCATCCTTAGATTTGATTGGAAAGCACTTCTAAGCATACCTAAATGATAATGATTAACATATTTGAATGCTATAAATAGATTTCAAATGTTAATTGCTTTATAACATTTGTTCATAATGATAAACAGTTTTTATAAATGTGAGAGGAATTGATATTTATGAGACTCTTTTAATAATTTTGTTTGCGAGGAATCAATATGAATGATTTTTATATGTGCATCAATATCAATCAAGATTGAATATTATATTCTTATGAAAAATATAGACGAGTGAGACGGATGAACCCCAATCCCAATTTTCCCAATTGACTTATACAAATATTTTACTTTGCTTTATTTAATTTCTTGCAAATTTACCATACAAACAACCTTTCCAACAAACTTTTACAAATTCTCTTATATTTAGTTAAGATTATACTAGAGAGTTTAACTATTCCTTGTGTGTTCGATATCCATACTTAGGAAAAATTTGTTACTTCTGACACGGTACACTTGCCGTAAAATAGTCATCCTCAGCATATTTATCATGGTCATGTTTTTCTATTTTGCATTACCATTATGTTGTGGTGTATAAGGAGGTTAATGGATACCTTATCTTTCATGGTAGCTATTGAATTCATCATACACATATTCATCACTATCATCACTATTTATAATTTTCAATAAATTGTCACTTTGTCTCTTAGTTTAACACTTGAACTTCACATATCACATACATCACTTTCCTTCAAAGGTATTGGGTATGATTTTTTGTTTGATCAAATCATCATAAGCTATGTTTGTCTCATCATTGGATTTTCCTTTTCCTTCTTTTCAACTTTAGCATTCATGCAAAATGTCTCACCTTATTTCAATTATAACATTGGATCTTCTTGTAGTTAAACTTCTTTCTATTTTGATTGACCCCAACTTTTATTGTTGGTCAGGTTATTCAGATCTTAAGTAGTTCAATCTTTGTTTTTGGTTGATTCATTCAATCTTCTCCCTTTCTATTTTTATTTTCTTTTCTTATTGCCTTTATTCTTGAAATTTCTTTGGACTTGTAATGCTCACTTTTTTGCCTTTTCAAAATTCCTTCTCTCATTGATTCTTTGTTCATGGGCTTCAAGTAAATTATGTAATTCTTCAATACTTATTGAACTAAGGTTCTTCAATTATTCAATTCACAGAACAAATATAAGCAAAATGTGAAGTTAATGTTATACCGATCATATCAACATGTTTATCTGATATCCTTTTTGAAACACTTATTCCATACACCAAAATCTGAATTTCGTTGAAATATAATTTGCAACATATACTCTTGATCATTCACTGAGAGCAACTCATATTACCTTCTTAAAGTTTGTAATTTGACTTTCTTTGTCCATTCAAGACCACCATAGGTCTTAACTAAAATATCTCACACTTGACTTGTTGTAATGGTAATGTATATTTTCCCAAAAGTAGTAGCATCAACACATTGATGAATGAAGAATTCTGTCTTATTATAAAGTTTTCTGAATTTTGGATTACAAAACTCAATAAAAAAAAAGTTAATTTTTCATATGCCAACCGGTGCTTATGTCTGAAATCTTTCCTATCATGTACATAAAAATAACACACGTATATGTAGTGATAGTGCAATTTTAAGCCTAAAATTTGATAATTATAAGGTAATGCAAGTCTTCAAGCCCAATTAATTCTACGGGAGCATTAATAAAATGAAAAAGAGTGTGTAATCATGAATTACGAACCTATTTTACCTGCAGGAATATCTAACACCAAAGGTAGAGTACCATTATTTTTCTTGCCTGGTTACTGTCAATGTGCAGGAAAAGAAGTTTGGTATGCTAACTTGGATTTTCTATGCAATCTTCCATCAACAAATATTTGCATCTATTTTCTAATTTTTTTTTTAGATTTCTTTGGAGACAACTTGGGAATTATGTAGTCCACAAAAACTATATTTTATGTTGGGACTCCTTTTTGTTTTATTGCAAATTATCTCTTGAAATTCTATTGGTGATAGGTTGGGAATGTTTTGTTATGATTTTTTTGATAAGATCACAATACACTACAAGAAAAAGTGTTTTTAGAAACTAAATTTTTGGTTTCTAAAATGATAAAATTAGTCACTAACTTAATTAGAAACTAATTTAGAAACTAATAGTCTTAAGTGACTAAAATCATTGTCGTTAATTTTAGATACCAATTTAGATTCTAATTTAGAAACCAATTTAGTCACCATTAAATAAAAATCAATTTAGTGACCAAATATATAGAAACTAATTTAGTGACCAATTATATAGAAACCAAATTAACAACCAATTTCATTGAAACTAATTTAGTGACCAAAATATATAGAAACTCATTTAGTAACCA
>Ga0123342_1007035_pt1 | contig 15164 bp, 10 predicted proteins | sample Turbeawhitnodule_FD_89960 | JGI IMG/M metagenome (GOLD analysis project Ga0123342, IMG submission 89960) | Root nodule microbial communities of legume samples collected from Mexico - Turtle bean Mexico white nodule | ecosystem: Host-associated > Plants > Roots > Nodule | place: Mexico: Nepantla... | reverse complement strand
TGAAACTTGATTTTGAGAAGACATACGATTCGGTAAGTTGGGAGTTCTTATTTTACATGATGGGAAGACTAGGGTTTTGTGGGAAATGGGTTCAGTGGATTAGAGCTTGTCTTGAATCGGCTATTGTTTCGGTTTTGGTAAATGGGAGCCCGACAAAAGAATTCAAACCAACTAGAGGTCTTAGACAGGGGGATCCGATGGCACCGTTTTTGTTTCTAATTGTCGCACAAGGTTTATCAGGGCTCGTAAAACAAGCGACAATAAAAAACTTGCTATCGGGAATTAAAATAGGGGATAACAATGTGGAGGTGGATCTACTCCAATTTGCAGACGATACCCTTTTCTTATGCGAAACAAATGTGCAGAATATTAGGTGCATTAAGGCTATTTTAAGATGTTTTGAATTAAGCTTGGGCCTTAGGGTAAACTTTTTTAAGAGTAAGATAGGCACAATTGGAGTAGATAGTTATGAGGTGAAAATGTATTTAGAAATACTTCATTGCAACATAATGGAGATACCTTTCTCATACTTAGGTTTAACTATAGGTGGTAATCCATCTAGGTATTTTTTTTGGGAGCTTGTGGTATCGAAGATAAGGAAAAGACTGTCAGTATGGAAGGGGAGGAACTTGTCATTAGCAGGAAGAGTGTGCCTTATAAAATCTGTTATCAACGCTATACCACTATTTTACCTATCCTTTTTTAGAGCACCAATTGGAGTGTGTAAGGAGATTAGTAAATTACAGAGAAAGTTCCTGTAGGGGTGGGGAACGGAAGGGAGGAAAATTGCTTGGACTAGTTGGGATAATATCTGTAAAGAGAAAGAGGAGGGAGGTCTTGGTATTAGGAGTATCGAGTTGTTCAATAAGGCACTCTTGGCAAAATGGCTATGGAGACTAGTTCCACTGAATATGGTCTTTGGAATGAGGTCTTAAAATCTAAGTATGGTTTGAGGTGGTTGTCAAACTCATATGTACCGAAACAAAACAGGTTTACATCTAGATGGTGGTTAGATTTATTCAAAGTTAGTTTTTCAGACCAAGGAGTTAATTGGTTTAATCAGAATATGGCTTGGGAAGTTGGATCAGGGGCAAAGGTTAAATTCTGGGAAGATGAGTGGCTAACCATTGGGCAACTCAGAGTAAAATATGAAAGAATATACAATAACTCTGAGCCTAAAGACAAACCTATTGATAATTTTGGAAGTTGGAACGCAGATGGGTGGGAGTGGAAATTCAGTTGGAGAAGAGATTGGTTTGAATGGGAAAAGACTTTGGTAGAGGAGTTCCTGTCAATAATATCACAGGTGTCACTACAACCTGATAAAGAGGATTCAAGGACTTGGAACGATCCTCCATCTTATACCTTTTCGGTAAAATCTGCTTATAATAAGCTAGCTAACCAAGGGTTTGGGGGAGTATCAGTGTTTGGTTATCTTTGGAATTTAAAAGTTATGCCCTCAGCCATGTTTTACGTGTGGAGGGTCTTCTTGAATAGGATAGCGACAAAACAGAATCAGCACAAAAGGGGAGTGTCATTAGGTGATACTTTATGCGTTTTATGTGGAAGTGAAGAGGAGACCATTGCACACATCCTCCTCTCATGTAAGGTCTCAAGTAAAGTTCGGAACATGTGCTTTAGTTGGTTGGGAATCAGTTCAATGAACCATAATGAGTTGATTTATCATTTTGAACAATTCTCTTGTATGTGCTTTAACAAAGAAGGCAACAGGTTACGGAAAAGCCTTTGGGTCTCAATAGTATGGAGTATATGGAAGCATAGAAACAAGGTTATCTTTAACCAAGAAAAGATAGATGAAGAGGAGATTTTTACTATGACACAAGTACAATCTTGGGTATGGTTGAAACACAAAGAAAAAAAAGTTATCTTTTCCTTCTCTGATTGGATCTTATCACCATTAACCTGTGTTAATATGGTAACTAGGTAAGGGAATAAATGTTTTTTTCTCATATGTTGATGCATGTATATCACAGGAGCCATCTTAACCCTCTTTATATTCTGCATGATTGGTTGGGTGTTGTTATAAATAAGGCATAATTTTTTCAAGAGCAAGGTAATGGGTTAGTTTCTGCTTCTTTGAGTTAGTTTGAAAGGTGGAAAGGTTGAGCTATTGGTGCAGGTACAGCTGATGGGGAGCAGTGTGTTAATATTATAAAAAAAGAATGTAGCGTGAAAAGATGGTGGGTCGAAGAGGTTTTTTATTTGAAGATGGTGATGCTCAAAATCCTTATGGAGCTAGAGGAAACCAAGGCAATTCTTGGTGTCTCACGTTTGGTACCTTTGCTGCCAGTATTGGTGTTTTTCAAATAGGTGATATGATAGGTATTGGTTATATTTGGAAAATTTGGATAATGTGTTCTGTTGTACAAAGCATGTCTTGCTGTAATGGAATTTGTAGGACCTTACAACTACTTCAATGGTAAGAACTGAAAACCATATCCAAAACTTTCAATTTAAATGTCAGCATAGTTCAAAATATGGTATCTAGATAATGTTTCTACATTTTTCAATTTCATGCCTGTTGATTGGTTGCTGCAACAATTAGAAATTTAATTGATCAAGATCCAAGGGATTGATCTGTTTTGAATATCTAAGTTTTTGGTGAGGTGGGGAAGGTGTTTGTTTCTCTTTGGTGCATGAAAATTGGAAGGACATTAGCTAAATAACATCAGATATTACTATCATGTAGTGGTGAATGAAGAGTGAATGTTTTCTATCTTTACCAATTTTGCAAGTAGGGATGTTTGTAGCACATGGATATTTTAAATTAAATTGTCTAAGACCAACAGGATGAAACTGTTTTTCAATACCTATGTTACCGGGAAGGTGGGGAAGGTGTTTTCTTTTGGTGCAGGAAAAAGGGAGGACAACAGCTAATATCATCAGATATTATAGGATTATGGGGAGTGGAAGAGAGAAGATTGTTGATGGAAGGTGAGGCATAGGGAGAATTCTAGAGCTATGTCTCGTTCAAGCTGTTATCAATTCTAAATTGATGTATCCTGCGTGTGGTGTCTTGCTAAAGGAGCTAGATAATTGGGATGGCATTAGATGTTAGATGTTAGATGTTAGATTTTTGGAAACCAAATCTGGTTTGTGTAGCAGGCGAAGAGCCATTTTATGATGCATTGTAATGTCAGGATGTAGTAGTGGCTTTTGGGGTGTGCTTTTTATGTTGCTGTATGGTTTTAAGGTTGTGGGGTTACATAGATTATGTTAGTTTTGCTGTCAGGTTTTTTATAAGTTGCTGTAAGAGGGTAAGCTTTCTTTTGTTTGTTTTTTTCTTTCTTTTCTTAGCCCATTTTTAGTGGGTTTGTATAAGGGTTGTGACACCCCTAAAGTGTTCCTTTAATTTTTTAATTCTTTGCTGAAAAAAAAATATAAATATTAAAAAAGGGTTAAATTATAATTTTGATATTTTATATTTTCAAGTGATTTCATTCCTTCATAATATAAAAAACTAATGAATTTTATCCTACTTTTAATTTCACATACATGCTATTATTTTATTTTGATTTAATTGAATTTTGGATCCAACATATATCTTCAAGATATAACAATAAAAAATTAATTAATTAAATATGAACAAATGTGTGTATATATTATTGAAAATTTGTCGTAGGGTTTAGTTATCATGGTTGTAAGTCGCAGGATTGTTTTGTAGCGAACTTCAATTAACTGTGATATTAAAATTCAAAGCCACTATGAGCGGAGCACGCTACGAAAGGAAGGGCGATCGGGGGTTTGGTAGGGATGGAGTTTTGCCTCAAGGAGATAACCATTCCTCTTTTTTCTTCTCCAACTTCCCTCACGGGTATGGAGAAATGGATATGGCTAAGCTCTTCCAAAAATGGGCTAGGGTGAAGGAGGTTTTTATCTCCCGGAGGCTTAATAAATGGGGAAGGAGATTTGGGTTCGTAAAACTCCTGGACGTAAAAAATGAGGCACGGCTGGAACGTGAACTTGACCAGATCTACATCGGCAACAGAAAGCTACACGTGAATATACCGAGGTTTCGGAGGTACCAGTTTGAACCAAGGAAGGTGGAGCACAAAACGCAGAGGACGCAACGTTTGGATAGCCAAAAAGAAGCAAGGGCACGACTACCACTGGATGTAGGGTCTAAAGGTGAGCAGAGTAGCAAAGGGATATGGGTTGAGAGGAATAGGAATAGGACTTTTGCTGATGTTGTTAAAGGACCATCTCAGAAGTTGTGGAAGGGCCCTTCTGTGAAGACACAATATCATACGCCTCAGTGGATGAGTAGGAGTTTTGTAGGGAAACTTGGTGAAGGTATGGATTTCGAGAAGCTGGAAGAGGAACTTGTGAAAGGGGGTATGGCAACAGTGAGGGCGAGATGGTTGGGCGATAATTTGGTCATGCTCACTCCAAGAGAAGGGGAGGCTATGGAGGACTTATTGAAGATGAATAGAGGGTGGTTCGATAGTCTTTTCTCCAGTATAAGCCCATGGGCGTCCAACTGTGGTGCCAGCCATAGAAGTGTTTGGGTGAGGTGTTATGCGCTGCCTCTACCTGCGTGGAACAGGGATTGCTTCTCCAAAGTGATAGGAGAACTGTCTAGGGCGGCTACAGTGGAAGCTATTGATGAAGCAACCCTCAATTGGGAGGTTTTGGAATATGCAAGACTGAGAGTGCGGGTCCCGACCGCTGGAAGTGTTAGAATGGCGAGAAGGATGCAGATTAATGTCCAAATGTGTAATATTTTAATCGAGGAGGAACCCCATGGGTGTTCAGGTCAAGGGTACAATGAAAATTTGTCATGGGACATCTCATCCGATAGTGTTTCATCCTCAGAAACGTATGTTGAAGAATCTGCACTGTCTGTGAGGAGCGGTGAGGAGAAGGTTTGGTTCAAGCGTGATGTAGTTCGACGACCAGAAGGGGAGAACGAAGGTGGTGAAGAGGTAGAAGAAGGTGTAAAGTCTTTGCCAAGGTCAACCTTTCCTTTTTTGGGTTCTGCATTGAAAAGTAATGATAGTAGTGGGAAAGGTAGGGGTAATATCACGAAAGGTGTCAGTCTGGAAAATGATCCTGTCAAGTCCCTTTACCATGTCTACGAAGACGCGTGTCCCAATAACTCTATTCTGTCTGAGGCGGCTAAAGTAGTGATAGATGTTGAGTGCGTTAGTAACCAAAATTTGGCTCCAAAGGAAGTGGGTCGGGGGTGCATCTCTGAGGCCCGTTCTCACGAGTGTGAACCCAATGTTTTAACCCAGAAGGAAAGGAGCAGTGCGGGGCCTAGTCGCCTAAGTAAGGGAGAGGTTTTTGGGCCAAGAGGTACAGGAAGTAATGTGGTGGTCAGGAGAGATAACGAGCTCAGTGAAGGATCGAAGGGGAGGACTAGGCACAACAAGGTAGTCTCCCCAGTAAACAGGTCAGATGGAACCCAAACCTTGGGTAGTGGATTGTTACCTAAGCAGCTAATGCACAAAGGTCAACCTTCTCGTCTCACGGGACAGGTGGGTAGCGTTGACGATGAATGTGTAGGAGTTATGTCCCCCTTGTCAGTAGGCGTGGAAGAAGCAATGGAGAAAAGTAGGTCGAATTCTCCACCGCGACGGCGTAAGAAGAAAGGAATTGCGGAATTGAGTGACTCTTGTCCGTTTCCGAGGAGGTCGTTAAGATTAAGCGCGAAACAAAGCAAAGCGGTGTCGTTGGTGCATGATGGTGCAAGTTTGTCTTCTATCTCAATCTCTGATAGGGATATAAGAACCTGTAATCTCCGTTTGCGTGAACCCGATAACACGGACGAACCGGTTAGCTTGTGGGCAGTTGGGAAGCAAGCTGGGATACTCTGTCGGGGGGAAGAGGAAGAGGTGGTCTTGGAATATGGGCGGATGGAAGTAAGAGATTCAGAGGTGTTATTGTGCTTTAAGGAGGGAGATAAGAATGTTTCCTTATGATAGTAGTAAATCTGAATATTAGAGGTATGGGGGGGGGGTGTATCAAATCAAGATATGTGAATAACATTATAGCATACGAAGGGGAAGAATTTGTGTGCTTGCAGGAGACTAAGTTAAAGGTTCTTACGGAGGCAAAATGTTTCTCTGTGTGGGGAAACAACAGAGTTGGGTGGTTACATAATGAAGGTGTCAATGGGTGTGGTAGCTTACTCTCTATGTGGAATCTAGACTCGTTTAGTTACGCGAGCCATGTGATGGGGAAAGGTTTCATTGCTGTTTTCAGAGACCATCTTAAGTCCAACCTCAGATGTGTAGTGGTGAATGTCTATGCCGCCTGCAATATGAATGATAAGAGGCTCCTATGGGGGGAGTTGTCAAATGTTAAAGTGGCATCACAAGATCATGTCTGGTGCTTTTGTGGAGACTTTAATGTTGTTAGAAGACGAAGTGAAAGGAAAGGGATAAGGGTGGGAGATGAGCACGCTAGTGAGATAGTAGGTTTTAACAGTTTCATTGATGCCAACTTGCTTGTTGAATTGCCTATTGTAGGGAAGAGATATACGTGGTTCTAGTCTAATGGGTCGGCAAAGAGCAGAATCGATAGAGTGCTAGTTTCTGAGGAATGGCTGGTAAGATGGCCCATGAGTAAACAGTATGTGCAGCGTAGGGAAGTGTCGGACCATTGTGCAATAGTGTTGAAGTCAGTGGACAAGGACTGGGGGCCTAAACCTTTCCGAACCATTGACGCTTGGCTCTCGGAAAAAGGTTTTTGGGAGATGGTAAAGGACAAATGGTTATCTTATCCTATGAAGGGGAACGCCCTTGTGAATATCAAGGAGAAGTTGAAGAGCTTGAAGGGGGATCTGAAGATATGGAATAGGGATGTGTTCGGCAATATTCACACTCAGAAGAAGGCGATTCTGCAGGAAATTGAGGAGTTGGATTGCAAAGACTGTGTGGATGATCTTAGGGATACTGATAGATTGAAGAGGTCGGAATTGGTGAGTCGGTTGCTGGAAACTGACAAAAAGTTATAGTCTCTTACCTGTCAAAAAGCTAGAGCAAGCTAGTTCAAGAATGGGGACTCCAGTACAAAATTCTATCATTCGTCCTTGAGATGGAGAAGACTTAGAAATGAAGTAAAGGGGGTCGAGGTGGGGGGTTAGTGGTGTGAGGAACCTAGTACTGTGCGCCTTGAAGCGAAGAAACTCTTCGATAGTAGATTCAAAGCCACAAAAGATTTTGGTGTTAGACTTGATGAGGTAGAGTTTAAGCAACTAACACAAGAGGATAATTTGAGGTTGACCAAGGCTTTCTCCGAGGAAGAAATAAGAGATGCAGTGTGGCTCTGTGATGGGTCGAAGTGCCCTGGACCTGATGGGTTTAACCTGAATTTCATTAAGGAGAGCTGGGAGATCATTAAAGATGAGGTTGTGGAAGCGATGGCCTTTTTTCATGAATCTGGATGCATTCCAAAAGGGTGCAATGCTTCTTTTGTTGCACTCGTCCCAAAAGTAAGGGATCCAACTTATCTAGAGCAATACAGGCCTATTTCCTTAGTGGGGGTGATGTATAAAGTAATCTCTAAGGTGTTGGCTGAAAGGATCAAGAAAGTGTTAGCTGCAATTATTGACGAGTGCCAATCAGCTTTCCTTAAGGACAGAGTGATTCTAGACAGTGTGTTAATGGCCAATGAGGTGATAGAGGAGCTTAGGAGACGTAGGACAAGCGGGTTGTGCTTTAAGGTGGACTTTGAAAAAGCTTATGACTCTGTTAGATGGGAGTTCCTTTATGATATGCTTCATAGGTTGGGTTTCCATTGGAAGTGGATTATGTGGGTTAAAGGATGTCTCACAAGTGCATCTGTGTCTGTGTTGGTTAATGGGAGTCCAACGGAGGAATTCTACCCGACAAGGGGGTTAAGGTAGGGTGACCCCCTTGCCCCCTTCCTCTTTATAGTGGTTGTCGAAGGGCTTGCCGGGCTAGTTAGGCAAGCTGTGAAAGCCAATCTATACTCTGGGCTAAGCATTGGTAGAAAAGAGGTTGAGTTGTGTATGCTCCAGTTTGCCGATGACACTTTGTTCTTATGCCAGGATGTCTACACCAATGTGTTTACTTTGAAGGCTATTCTTAAGGGGTTTGAGCTTGCTTCAGGTCTGAAGATTAATTTCCATAAGTCTAAGCTTGTGGGGATTAATGTCTGTACAAGCAATATGGATTGTTATACGAAGACCCTTAATTGCTCTCAGATGGAGGTTCCTTTTATCCATCTGGGCATAGAAGTGGGAGGTAACCCGAGGAAGGTAAAATTCTGGGAGCCTGTTCTGAGCAAGCTAAAGTCCAAGCTTAGTGTGTGGAAATGGCGGTTTCTTTCTATGGCAGGGAGACTGTGTCTTATTAAATCTGTTTTGGCGGCTGTTCCGATGTACTACCTCTCCCTGTTCAAAGCTCCGGAGGCGGTTTACAAGAGCATAACTAGGATCCAACGGAGATTCTTGTGGGGGTGGAGTAAGGAGAAGAGGCCAATTTATTGGAGCAACTGGAAAGACATATGTAAATCGAAAGGGGAAGGTGGGTTGGGCATCAGAGACATCAAAATGTTCAATTATGCATTACTGGCAAAGTGGAGGTGGAGGAGTTTCTATGTTGATAAAGGTAGATGGAAGGATGTGCTGGAGTCAAAGTATGGTCTGGATCCTTATACCGGTCATACACCCATGAAATATCAGTGCTGGTGGTGGAGAGACTTGATGAAGGTTTGCAAGGAGGGAGGAGGTGTAGGGTGGTTTCAAGAACAAGTTGGTTGGAAAATAGGGAGTGGTGAGAAAGTTAGATTTTGGGAGGATGTGTGGGTTGGTTGTTCTAACCTAAAATCCTTGTTCCCAAGGTTATTTTCGTTGTCATTGATTCAGGGACAGAAGGTGGAAGAGGTAGGAGTATGGGATGATATAGAGTGGAGGTGGACCTTATCTTGGAGGAGAAGCAGATTTGAATGGGAATCTCTGTTGGTCAATGAGCTGGTTAGTCACATTTCTAGGGCCAATGTTAGGAAGGATGTGGAGGATACCCTGGTATGGAAAAGCGATGAATCCGGTGTTTTCTCGGTAAGCTCAGCGTATGAGTGCCTAGCTAAGTCGGAGAGGGGTCCTCAACAGGAGGTGTTTAACCAACTCTGGAAGGTGAAGACGTTCCCCAATGTGATGCTTACAGCATGGAGGGTGCTTTTGGGCAGAATTCCAACTAGTCTCAGCTTGAGTAGGAGAGGGGTTGTGCTGACCTCTACTATGTGTGCGCTGTGTAAGTCTGAGGAGGAGTCATGCCAACACCTTTTTCTGGAATGTAAACATGCATGGCGGGTATGGACCTTGTGCTTTAAGTGGATTGGTATCTTGTTTGTCCAACATAATGACATTGTGACTCATTTTGTGAGCTGCTATATGGTGAATGGTAGCCGTAAACAAAACTTTGTTTGGAAAGGGGTGTGGACGTCTATCTTTCGGTGTTTGTGGGAGCATAGAAATGCAGTGGTTTTCAATGATGGTGTAGTGGATGAGGTGGAGGTGTTACATAAGGCCCAACTCAAATCATGGTTGTGGTTAAAACATAAGAGTCATAATTTTTCCTGCTCCTTTTCTGACTGGATGTTGAACCCCTGGATCTGTATTAGTAGCTTTAAATAGTAGAGCATAGTTGAAGCTTGGTTCTGTGTGCGTGCCTTTAAGATACTACAAGAAAGGATAGCAGGCAGAGGGCGTTACTGGGTTCTGGTTTTTGGTCTGTTGTGCAGTGCTGGATGTAAATGGAATGGTAGTGCTTGGTTGGAAGTAGAGGTTGACGGGGTTGATGATTTCCAGTGTGGTGAATTTCCTGGTGCAGTCGCTGATGGCTATTCCTTGTCTTTGCTGCCTCTGCATACTATGTGTGTACGTGTGCCATGGGGAGCAGCTGTGTGCCTAGAGGTTGGGTGTATGCGGAAGTGAGAAAAGTGAGGAGGTCCCTGGGAGTAGAGAGTGAAGAAAGGTGTGGGTCCTATGGGTTCTAGATGTTAGGTTAATACATGGATGGGTTTTCTGGCGCATGGAATCCTTGTACCTATTCTCCCTCTATCTTGGTGCATTCCCAAAATGTTGGTTTATGGGGTTCTTTTATGTAGGTTTATGCTCCAGTATTACTTCGCTTTCTTTGTAATAGCTACCACAATCCTTTTTTTCTGGTTGCTATGTTTTATGTATAAGTTGTGGTAGTTGGTATAAGGGTTGGGACACCCCTAAAGTGTTCCGTTTTAATTTATTTTATTCATTGCTGATAAAAAAGAAAAATTGAAAATTTGTCGTGATGAATTAAAGGGTACATTGTGATTTAGCCTAAAAATAAAACAAACTAAAAATGAAAGGGAAGTGAAAATACAATGAACATAAACAATTCAGATAATGGTTTGGAAAAATGAAACTCGCAACCAATAATGTAACTAGTGCGTTAGAGACTAACGCCTATGGTATTTATCGTTGTGCGCATCTTAAAAATTTTATGATTGGAAATTCAATTATTTTATTTTAAAAAATGGTATAAACAAAATGAAAATATATCTAAAAACAATATAAAATATGCATTAAAATAAATATTACATTTTAATAAATGAATTTTTAATGAGTCAAAACAATATTAAAATGGAAAAGTTTGTCTCAACTATATTTTTTTCCACCTTAATAATAGTAGTGAATTTCACATTTAAGGCGATATAGTAAAAACTAAATGTAACTTTTGGTGAATTAAATCGGCATAAATTTATTTATGTGAAGCTTTCTTATTTTTTTCATGTATATCTATAATCTTCTATCTTTTATAGAACATGCATTAAACATCTTGTTTCCCTAAAAAATAAAACGCTAGTATTGTTCTTACATTTTTAATCAATTTATCCAAAGAAATATAATTGGATAAACTGTTAAAGAACAATCCATTTGAATGTTATTAAACTTGGTTTGGTTGTTGCAAGATGACAAATTCTCTCTACACTTATATATTTTCTCTTTACACCTTAATAATTTTTTTTAAAAATTCTAATCCTATTTTTTGAGCATATGTTAGAATATTCTGTTATATATATATATATGATTGTAAAGTCTGTAACACCTTCTTACTATAATATGTATGTTAGATTGTACAATCCAAAAGATAATTTTGAATAAAAAATATCTTTCAAATTGTACAATCCATAATATATTTTAAAATTATATTTTAGATTGTATAATTCAAAATGTGTTTTCAGATTCAGAAATACCTTTTGGACAATACAATTTGAAATACATATTATAATAAAGAGGTGTTACTGATTGTAGAATTCGAAAGATATTTTTAGATTTGTAAATATTTTATAGATTATAGAATTTGAGAGGTGCAAATAATAATAAAATAATAGTTTCATATAGTAGAATCCATAAGTATTTTTTAAGGATAAAATAATCCTTTTACCTGATGTATGAGATGCAATAATTAATCTTAACTATTTGATTGCCTAAAATTGTCAAAACCCACTACGATGTGATCAAACTATTTTCTTGAGTAGATTTAGCTAATGTAACTCTCACTGGATCAATTTTTGTATTCAATGTTAGTGGTATCTATTGCGGTATACATAAGGCTTAAGGCGTCTTCAACTTGTTACACATAGTTTAAGTTCCCATGATTCAAAGCATTGCACTATTGTAACTATGCTTACTAATTGCTCTTGTTCTATTTTAATTAGGATAAAAAAATACTTAGGATTAAACTTGAGTCGAAATAGTTAGTAACAAAATTCTTTGCCAATAAGCTAATAAAAGATTTACGAGTATAAAACTTTACACAGATTTAAATAACTTTAGTTAATAACTCATTTTGTTAAATCACCAAAAATTCTCGATAATTTGATAATAAGTTTAGTTTTAATAACAACAATCTATAAGAGCCAATATGATATTTCTTTTAAGTACAAACAATTCGACCGTTTATTTGGTTTATTATATTTATAATATTTAATGTTTCTTTTTTTCAATATAGTTAACTTAATTGAATTTTAAATTTATGATAATAGATGTTTAATGGTTTTATTATGATATGTTTAGTAGTCACACATTGTTCAGTAGTCGAAGTCAAATATAATTTGAATACATATTTATTTCTTAACTTCTCAAGACGTCTTTTAAGGACAAAACTGTGATGAAACTATGAGTTCTAAAGTGAAATACCTCAGATGCAGTGATTAACCATTACAATCCTATCTCAAAAGACGTGAGGTCAGAACATTGACACCGTCTATAGAAATGAAAAAGTGCTTACAAAGATGAACTCTCGTTTCCCTTAGCCTTCGAATGGGGAATAGTCCCACATTGCTTAGGACAAGTCCAAGAGTAATTTAAATCATCTTCCTTCCTTAATCCCTTTAAGGCACCTTGTAAGGAAAAAACCATGATTGAACTCAAAGTTCCAAAACGAACAATATCTCAAATGTAGTGATTGATCCTAAATATGTTATTTCAATAGACTTAAGGATTTTTTTCATCTTTTAGAGGTCTTGTTAACATTCATTTTAGTTGTCAACAAATTTTATTTTTGGAGGATTTACATACTACCAATTTTTTTCTTTATGCTTCATCACATTATCATAAAAACATTTGTAGCTCAAGTTTTGAAGACTTAAATTTTACTTCTTTATGGTTAGTTGTCATTGAAACATGTTTTTAGAAAAAAATTGCTTCAACAATGATTACTTGTGAAACTATCAAAGAGATACATGGAACACCATAAAAATGAGTCATAATGGGACTAACCATGATTCCAAGATCAACATCTTGACTAATAAATATATGTTATTCAAGATAAAAGAGCATAAATACATTAAAGAAATGTTGGTCCAGTTATCTCAACTTCAACAGCAAATGACAGCTAATCATAGGGCTAACTCTGCTATATTTGAGAGCTTTTACAAATTCAATATACATCAACATCAACATCATTTTTAACCTTTTCATTCCAAGTCTCCTACCCAATTTTAACAGCTTGTGGCATGGTCTAAGGACATTCCTTTCTTCTCAAGTGGGCCAGTGCAACTAATTTGGAGAAGCATCACTTGCTGAAGGTGCAACAGCTACAACATCAAAAGCAGGTCAAACTAAAACTCAACATACAAAAACTAGTCAAGTTGATGAAAAAGTTGAAATCTCTCCACTTGAACAACAAAATAAGGAGATTGATTCCTTTGAAACTAAAAGATAAGAATTCTTTGACAAAGTGATCCGGTTCAAAAATCAGAGGAGGATTCACATGAGGAGGAAGAAGAAGATTGAAACAAAGAGTTTTCCCTTTAATTTTTGTCATTAAATTCCATTTTAATCTATTAAATATTAGCTATTAAGTTACTACATATTAATTTTGGTGGAAAGTGAACTATTTTGAACATAACAGGAGTGATATTTTATGAATATACAATGACAAATAGGATTGTACATATCTTTTTAGGGGATACTTGGAATAATTTTTCTAGAACTTGATGTTGGAACAAGAACTAAGAACTAAGAGCTTAAAGCAACCTAAAACTTAGTGTAAATAAATTGTAGACTTTACAAAAAATCAAGAAAAATAGTCATTCCTACCGTTGAAAATGTAGGATGCAATTATATAGATTCACACAATCTAAGAATTAGTACCTGGGGAGAATCAACCCAATGAGAAGAGAGAACCAAATCAAACATTGAGGTGAGAAGAGTGAGGGACTTGTGCTAAGTCTTTTCAATTTGTTTTGTGTCAAGTTTTTTTTTTTATTGTTGTTAAGCATAGAAAACATGAAAAAGGATCCAGGCATTTTTTTTTAAAAGCTGAAATCTAGAGCCAAAAAAGCCAACCTAACATGAGAAATAATGAGGTTTGTTGTTGTTCCTTAACTATACTCTATACACATACCCTGAACTTAATTGTTTAAATTCTATCATATCACACCAAAAAGGAGAAAGAACAATTTAGGTTATACTTGTATATGAAGGCTTGAGAAAAACAAGTGATGTGTAACACATAAAAAAGAAATATTGCAGTAAAAATGTTGAGTGAAAAAGTTAACATCACTTGGGTGAAAAAGCTTAAACACAAAAACAAGACTGGAAAAGAAAGGACAAGAAGGATAAATTGAAGAAAAATTCAAATTGTATGCATACTCTTATATCCTTCCTTAATGAGTGAGTAATTTGTAATATAGAAAAACCAAGCTTCTTGAAATCAAAAGACTTAAATATTTTAAAATAAAAAAAAGTTTTTCATTTTTTATCTATTAAAGAATAAAACTGTTCAATTAAAAGATGAGATAAGAAGAAGAAGAGTGTATCCTTATTTATATAATGATATAGATGGTACACATTTTAGGCTACCAATTAAACAAAATTAAGTTAAATTCTATTTATAATAACATCAAATTTAATATAAATCAATTTAATCTTACTCTAAAGATATATTCTATCCACTCAAAATTACCAGATAATAATATAAGTATTATTAATTTATTTCATTAATTAAAAGTATAAAATTTTCACATATTAAATAATACATTCTAAAAAGTTTTTTTTTTTTTTTGAAATTTCTAAATTTAATAAAATGAATTATTTAAAATCTCTCACTCAATTTATCAAATTCAATTTAGCCTAATAAAGACTGGATGAATTAGGTTGGATTAATTATAAATAAATAAAAATACAGAAACTTTCATACCAGTGTTAGATTCTTTTTTTAAGTAGACGATTGTCCAATCTAACTTATTTACCTTCTTAATAAATTTTTTATTAAATAATATTAACAAAATTAAATATTTTTTCAGCTAAAAAAATTAAAACTAATGCTAAAACATAACTTGGTTTGTTTTTATTAGATAAAATTAAACATTCATCATAGTAACCTGCATTAGATTGAATAAAATAAAACTCATTGTCAACCGCGTAAATTGGATTTTTGAATCCAACACGTAATTGGGCAATGGACCCATACAATGACCTGACCAGAATAACTTTACCCGATGACGTGTACCCTAGTTCCTTCCAGCGTCTTCCCCAGCACAAAACAGGCTAATAGAACTCGGCATTCTACTTCTTTTGCATCGGTTCAGGAACTGTAGTCACTCTGGTTGAAATTGAAGGTTCTCACAGTAAAACTTGTTGAATTGAGTAATGGAAGGGAATGCGAAAAGCGACCAAATCGTGG
>Ga0123342_1007034_pt1 | contig 15164 bp, 15 predicted proteins | sample Turbeawhitnodule_FD_89960 | JGI IMG/M metagenome (GOLD analysis project Ga0123342, IMG submission 89960) | Root nodule microbial communities of legume samples collected from Mexico - Turtle bean Mexico white nodule | ecosystem: Host-associated > Plants > Roots > Nodule | place: Mexico: Nepantla... | reverse complement strand
TATTTATATTATTCTAGTGGGCCTACCTTGTTGGGCCCATTTATCGAGGTGGATACCTCTTAGGTTTGCATTACCTAATTCTTAATGATAGATTAACTTCACTGATCTTGGTTTGAGCGTTAAGTGTGATAGGGGTCGGCCGTCGGCCAAGTCATCATGGCATGGGTCGGCCCTCGGCCGAATCCCACTGGTCTCGATCGTCTCGGCCAAGCCTTCTAAGGTCTCGGCCAGGTGGACCTCGGTCTCGACCAGGTAGGCCATCGGCCTCGTGATCCGGCCAAATCTCTTAAGTTCCAGCCAGGTTCCCCTGATCTCGGTCAAGTGGACTCGGCCTCGGACAGCCAGGTGGACCTCGGCCTCGGTCATACCGGTACATGAAATGTTAAGAAAAATAAAATTTTAATATGAACTTACAACTTTATGTTAAATTGATCTTTAATATGATTTAGTATCAAATTAGTACTTCCATGTTATAACTTAAAAGACAAAATACTTCCACAAAACTTGACAACTAAACATAATTATTTGTAAACAGAACTAAAATTAATTTTAATTCATGGATAAAATTGACATTGATTTACCATTTCATATACCCAAACGACCTTTTTTCCATTAAAAATTTGAAATGATAAAAAATTCACATCCAATTAATTTACAACTTTGAAATCATAACAAAACATTTACAGAAAAAAAACAAAACACAAATTAAGATTTTGATTTTAAGATTAAGAAAAAAGAGGATGGCAGTTCTTATTTTTAAGAAGTTAGATAGGAAAAAAAATCCAAAATACTGAATATATTATTCCATTAATGTAATTATTTCTATTAAGCAAATGTCAGTCAAACAAAATTAGCATCGGAATTGTGTTTAGCCCCTTATGCAGCCAGGTTTTTTGAACAACTATAAGCCGAAAACGAATATTTCAGTTGTTAGAGACATTTACAAAAGTCCATTGCATATACTATTATCCTGCCTATATATTCAATGTACATTTCCCTATATACTTCCACACACATGTGGTTTTTCTCAGGCTCTATAACATCGAGACCATTCCTGTTAAGAATAGAAAGGAAGTTCCATGCATTCATTTACATTCTAAAAGATACAGTAAAAACAATATATTAAGTACAGTCATCTAGTCTATTTATTAAGAAAAGGGTACTTGGATTCAACATACTTTTCCTTGTCCCAGAGGAATGATCCAAAAGCAACAGCTTCCAAAATTAGCATGGTCATGCCCGAGAAAGTGAGTGAAAGCAATTCATCATTGGAGGTTTCAATTGAACCATCACTAGACACACGGATATCAGGCCTTCCAAACAGGGCCTGAGTTTGTTTTTCAATCAATGATATAGCTTCCTTTGATCGTACCGTAGCAAGTCTCTGAAGTGAGTCTGGATCCAGCTGCATCACATAAGCTCTTAGTCTGAAAGATTTGCCTTCGGTATCCATGTAATCACTATCGCTATAACTGTCGTCGTCATAATCCTGAACTATGATCAAGGAATCAGGATCCCAAAGCTTGATACCTGGTGATGGTTCCTCAAAACTTTTAGTCTTCCCCAAGTCCTTGGGGAGGGTTCCCACTGACCTCTCTAGTTGAAACCGTTCATCAACTCGTCTGAGAAAGTATCCGTACATTATGGAAGCAGCATACAGCTTTCCCAGTTTAATTTTACTAATCTGAACAATTGTCTGGAGGGGACCCACAAGCCTATCTCCTAGTACCAAAGATAAGTGACTCTGAATCATCTCGAATGCCTCTGGAGAATGAACAGCTTCTAGTTTCAGCTCTTGATTTGGCCATAAATTTACTCGACCAGTTGGATCTGATGTTGCTGATAGTTTTGGAATCATTAAAATGTTGTTCTCTAAAAATTTATGCACAATTGAGCAGTACATTATCTCTTCCAATATCATACGCTTCTCTTTCTCTTTGACTTCAGCTATCCTCCTAAAATTCAGAATTGGCAACATTGATCACTTCTGCCCTAGCAGTAACTAAATAAGCAAACATTTGCTGCAAATATATGTTTGCTATAAATTGTTTCAATCTTCCAAAGATTTGACATTGCGACTATGAAAAATTAAGAGCATCAAATTTCCAATCTGTATACATTAGCATGAGATACAGAAGAGACAGAGAGTATCTTTACAAGTAAGTTAAACATTTGTTCATGTTAAAATTTGATTCAAATTTCTAGAAGATTTTCCTTCTATATAAGTAATTATATGTACCCAGTCGATATTGTAACATCTTGATGACTCTAGAGTTAGTATAATAGATTGCACTAAAAATTAAGAAGTTAGCTAGATTTTTCCCTAGAATATTGTCATTTAGAATAGTCAAAAACGAAAAAATAATCATCTTCGAGCTAGAACCAACCTTCACACCGGTGAATAAATAGGCTGCAAAACTTTACAACTGTAGCAAACCTTCTCATAGCATCTATCACCGGCACTAACTACATGCCTTGTGCTACTTTCCTCAACAAAATAAAATTATAATTTCGGAATAACAAGTTTATAAACGAAGAGTATTCTTTATTCTATCAGTTTATAAATAAAATAAGAAGCTAGCGCCATAAAGCTGACAGACAGTGTGTGTGTATGTATGCATGCTATCATTTATCTCTGTGTGTGTATGTATGCATGCTATCATTTATCTGTGTGTGTGTGCATATGGATGCAGGTGTTTTTTATAAAAAAATTGATAAATTTATCTGTAACATAAAGCTGACAAAAAAATATCTCATCGTCATAAAGAGTGATACAGTAACTAAGGAGCGTATCTAATGAAAATACGGACTAAAAAGAATATATCCAAGTTTTGTTTCAATATTATATCTTACCACTTATTAGTGTAATTGTTATTATAAAAAAATGATATAAGTAGTTGTCACATCTCATCGACATAAAAAGTGATACACCAAAAAGACTGAAAAGGACAAACATTATAAAGGGAAGCTAAAACTATGCAGGCAAATCTTGATTCATTAATTCTCACCAGACATTTGTTGCAGGAAAGGTTGTTCTACACATAGGATAGTACATCATTATCCAGATAGTGCAATTGAAAAATTGAAATTCTTAACCAAAGCTTCCAAGATATTGTATTTGCCATGAACCTAAAATTGTTACAGTAGTCCTAAAAGTATTTGAATATTCTCAAGTTTTGTCTATCAAGTAGGTACGTACTTCTAGTTAATGGAAAAAATAAAACAAAACTTGTGAGACTTACTTGTAAAGGGAATCATTAGGTGAAGTAGAAGATTCTTTCTGGGCATCTCTAGCAGTCTGAAGATTCTCTAGTTGCTGATCAATGGCTGCTGGCAGTAGATGCGGATGGGTATTTGAAATTTGTTCCAAGAGCTGGCCAACTGGTGACTCAAATTGGAGAGGAGCAAAAGGCACCGGATTATCCCTTGAATTAGCTGATGCTCTTGCAACTGAGCCTCTAGCTCGGAAATTGTAGAATTCATTGTAGAGCTTGGGATTGTAAGATGAAGGACAGCTCTGCAAAGAATATAACATGTTGAGTGGTTATAAAAGCATTGACAATAAGATAATTGGTGTATCTGCTAGCAAAATGGGGCCCTTCCAAAAGAATTAGAAGTATCAAACTAGACGGATAGGAAAAAAATTGGAATAAAAAGATAAGTCAAGACAAATAATAAATTGAATGCAGAAACATGCTTGAAGCCAAAAGGAATAAGAACTGTGGCTGTGTCAATATAGTTAACATGTTAATGTTAATGATGAAGCTTGACCTAGTGCCTTTGTAACTTATTTGCATTGACTGAATCAGCAAGAAAAGGAAAATATAGCAAAAGTGATTAATACATTCTATTTCACAACCTAGCCGATATATTACATAATACACAAGCCATCAATAGTTCAATACCTTTAACTAAAGAATAATTTGTTACAAGTTCCATATCTCCTAGATTTTGAGAAACACCCAAGAATGTCACTTCAGTTAGCTTCCAAGGAAGACAATACCTATCCTCAAACTTCATAACTATCTAGTTACATAGCCCCAGTAATGATTGGGGAATTTTATGTCCGCAATTGTGGCTGCTGTGGGGGTGTGATTGCAGCATGCATCCTACATCTTCCGGTCATCTCTAGTGAGTCTGGTAAATTGAACTTTTGAGCTAATATTATGTCAATTTTTATGCATTTATATTTAGTTGCGTACAACTTAATTTCCTATACATATATATTTTATATACCGGACATGTTTAGACAAAACTTCTCTATAAATACCTTTAAGGAAAAAAAATGGACTTCTTCATAAATTAAAATTATTTTATGTATAAGTTAATATAAACTCTAATATAAATTTTCTAAATTTGTATTTATGAACTTGTTAATAAATTAACTTGAGCTTACCTTTAAATAACTAAGTCAGTGCCACTGTTTGTCTGCAGTGCCATCAGTTAGTATATGATATAGCAAATTATTAGCTTTCTGCCATTTTGAGCAATCCCCGATTGATAACACCGTGTAATAATAAATTCAGTGCAAAATAAAATAAATCTCGCTGCCAAGGTTTCCGTACAAAATTCATTCAAAAGAAAGCAAGAAAATATGTACATAACAAGAAAGGAAAAGTGAAATAATAAAAAGCTCACTTTAAGAAATCCACCAGAAAAAAAACCCTTGGCATCAGAAACAGCAAAAGCATGCAAGTGGCGAAATTCCGGTAGTCTGAGAGATGCGGAAGGCGGAAGCACCACCAAAACGTCGCTGATAGCACTCGACACCTGCATTTTCAGAATTGTAGCTTTCGCGCCCCTACGACTAGGGCTGTAATATATAGCAGAGAAGAAGCGAAGGCCGAGGAACAAGCAACGGTTTTGTTAGCTGGTCGCAGTTTGCTCATGATAACATCAATTGATTGAATAAATACAAAATACATAAGATTTTTCATGATTCACACAAGAACAAAAGAATCTGGTCAGTTTGAAATTTGTAGCGAGATACACATGGAAGTATTGCAAAATAAAATCCCTAAATATGGGGCAAGTATTGAGTTCCGAAATTGTTGCAGAAAATAGAACGCGGAAAAGGCGTATGAAGGTCAGGGAGGATGAAGAATGATGTGAGAGTGATTACCTTAGATGGTGTGATGAAATTGGGAAATTGAATGTGAAAATTGTTGGGTTGGAGAAGACAGAAGAGGAACACCGCCGAAATTTTTGGATGGGGGAGAAGAACACGGCTACCACAAATGGATGCTGTGAACGTTTGTGTGTCTGCGTGAGTAAAAAACAATTCTCTCTTTCCTTTTCTTTTCTTTATCACGGAAAGTATATTTATCAAAACATATACATTTTTTAAAATTAATTTGTTGAACTATTTTTTAGTTTTTAAAACTATATGTATATTGGTAAAAATTATATAAAAATAATTTAGTAAATTTAACAAAAAATGTAAAAGATAGAATAAAGTTTTATACAAAGGAACGTAAATTTTAGTACAAAGAGTAGAGACAAATATATTATTCATCACTCATTGACAATTAAAATTTGTTGGAAATTATTTTGGTATTTTTTGAAATAATTAAAACATTTATTTGGTTAACGAGATATTTTGAAAAAGACATATTATATATAATTATAAGAAAATTCTTATTACAAAACACTCACGAAATTTTGAAAATGACATATTATATATAATTATAAGAAAACTCTTATTACTAGCGAGAACCCTCACGAAAGTGTTTGATAATTATTTTTAAAAAATACAGTATACAAGTATTAAAAATAAAATAAAAAATTATTTTTTCAATTAATTATAAAAATAATTAATTATTTAATAAATACTTAAAAATAAAAATAACAAAAATATATAAAATAAAATATTAATAAAAATAAAATAAGAATAAATTTGTATATATAAAAACAGTTATAATTGATAATCTTTATATATAGATGTTATTTTTTACATCTATTTATAGGTTAAAGATATTTTTAGATTCTTTTATATTTCGAATTTTTTTTTCAAATTTATAGAGAAAATAGTAAAACAAAGTTATTGTTTTTACAGATTTAAATTCACATGTTTAAGAGATAGAGAAAGAACAAATATTTTTGTTCATTGTTTATTAAAAAATCGTTTTCTCTGACTACTTAACGATTCATAGAGACATAGTTGTTGAAAGGTTATTGGAGTGAATTATTGTTTTTAATCCACGTTGAATTGAATTCCTGTGATGCATATTTTAGTTTAACCTTATTATCTTGCTTCCTTCAAACATCATCATTGCGGCGGCTTCGTGTGCTATCTTCCTCAAACAATCACCGTTTCCAAGGTCGAAGCCACGAATTTGGGAACCCTAGCTTCTCATTTTTTTAAGAGAAAAGGTAAGACCTTTGCTCAACTATAACACCATCAGCTATGATTTTTCACACTATTTCGTTCTTCAGACATTCGATTGCGTTGTCACAGATGCAAATTTCAATTATACGGCTGGATTTCCTTAATTTTCGGGGAAACGTTGTTAAGTTGCTTGAGGATGAAAAATTCATTGTGTGGTGGTTTGTGTATAAAATGAGAGGAGTAAGGATACGGGGTTAGATTATTGTTACGGGTTATGGTCTCATGAAATCCTGTGTTCTGTTATCCCTCTTAGGTTGGATAACATAAGAGAAGGTCACGAGCATTGCTCGTGCCTGATGATATTTGAAATTTGAGAAAGAAAGAAACTGTATCCCTGTTTATGCCATGTTTTAAATTTTTATGCCCAGTGCAATCCATATACTATTTGGCTTTTCATTATTTTTTCTTTCTCCACTGATGAATAAATGTAACTTAACTATTTAAGTTTGCCTAGGATGGGACAAATAGGTGATAATGGTAAGGGTAAGCCTCACCATATAATCTTGAGAGGCGTGCTGGTAAAGAGTTTATTGGGGGATAATTCGGCAAGGAAATAGTGCTTTTATTTGAATGGCAAGTGGCAACTAACAGGTTTGTTTGGCACTTAGCGAATAATTAGACTATTTGGACAATACCAAATGTCAAAGAATCCCCCAAAGCTGGGGTGAGGAGGTGACTGCTCTGTATTATCTAGGAGCAACATTCAGTTGGAAGGTGTCATGTTCCTTTCCTGAGCAGTTTCAAGGTCAAAATATATTTTTGCACGAAGACAGAAAACTATGCGGGCAGATTAATTGATTTGGGAGTTCTTTACAATATGATGTTAGTGTATGTTTGATTAATATTAGATTTTCTTCTAATTGGTTAATACTTTGCTTCTTAGCATGTGTAAATGATTACTTTAGGATTCTCACTCAATATTTGTAGATGAACATGATGTGTGAATGAGTAAAGGTGTAGCCGACTCCCATCAAAAGCATTTAAGTCTTTACCGACAATTTAGACTGCAGTAGTGCAGTTCAGTTCTTTGTCAAGGATTGTTATGGAAAAGTGAAAAATTAAACCTATTTACATAATTCATGGGTACGACTGTAATTGGTGTTTACCAAACATTTGCTAATTTCAGATAAGAAATTAACTCAAGCAAATTATTAATCAACAAGAACTATATGAAGTAGGAGGATAAAGTACCTAATGGGAAATAAGAGTGAGGGAGAGAGATGGGTGATCAAGTTGAGAACCTAGTTGTCTCTGTTATCAAGAAGACAATCTTGTTGACCCCTGTAACAGATTAAACATTGCACCTGAACCAGCCAATTATATGTCTTGTTTTCTTGTACAATAATACTATACAATTAACAAATAAGTTTAGCTTTGGATATTTATCTCTCTCTGTTATTACATGTTATCTCTCTTTCTGCATGATTGATAGGTAAATTATTTCAATATGAGTAGATATTTCTTGGGCATTTGTTGTCCTCTTTCCCCATAGACAATAGCTTATACTGGTCACTCCTTTGGTTTTGTTTCACAATTTAAAAACTGATTTAGTTAAAATGTTGTCTGAACTGTTTTAGAGCTGGTTTGGAACCAATATGCTTCTGAACCAATTCATTGAAATCCATACCAGTTTATAAACCATTAAAAGAAGTTTAGCTTCTGATAACCAAATTACTCCAATGCTCCGGTTCAGTTTTTCAACCTGAGCTGAACCATGCCCACCCTTAACAACTACTTCTTCACATCAGGAAGAGAACTATACTAGAAAAGCTTTGTACCTAGAAATAGGAAAACTATAATTTCTTTCCTGATTTATTCAGTCCATGTGTGCTTTACTGAGATGATGCTTGTGGTAATGGAAATGGCAACTTACACTAGTGGTTTGGTTCTGTTTGATTTTTTATACCAGACTAAACTGTGATGGCGTGTCTACATAGTCATATTATTTTTAAATCTCTGGATCAATTTTATAGTTTTTTTTTTCTTAATGCAGCATAAAAAGTTCTCATTCAGAACCTTGAGATTCCTTCCTTCCAGGACCCAGCTATCATATTTGTCAGTTTTGTGATAATAAATTGTTAAATCCTCATCCTTCTTATTGTTGCCCTAACCTAGCAAGTGGCAACTCTTAGCCAAAATGGTATCTGGGTTAATCAATGCGAATCCTATCATATATGAAAAGAAAGAGCGTCGAACTCGAACTGCTCCAACTGCTCTCCAAGATGAGTATGCTGTTGAACCAATTGACCAACTAGAGATTTTTGATATCCTTTTTTTAATTTCATTTTTTTTTTCAGTAATTACTAGGAAAATAAAAGAAATTTTGATAATTATAACTGCAATATTTTCTTAACATTCTCACATCATATAAGAGATATAAAGGACCCTGAACACCCATACTCCTTGGAAGAGCTTAAGGTGATCACAGAGGAAGCAGTTGAAGTTGATGACCAGCGTAATTATGTTAGGTATTTATGATGATTATTTTTATTATTATTATCATTATTAATATTATTATTATTGTTATTATTATATTCATTTATTGAGTTTCTAGATTTTTCGATTCACACTTAATCTGTATTATGCAATGTTAATTTCCTTATTTTATTGGATGGTGACTGGGTTTTTCATCAGGATTACATTTACTCCAACAGTGGAACATTGCAGTATGGCAACAATTATAGGTCTATGCTTACGTGTCAAGCTTATGAGAAGCTTGCCTTCACGGTACAAGGTATTCTCCACTTTTAATTGTTCAATAACTTGATGTGATTAGTTGGAGTTGGAGAGAAAAAATGTATTGATGGTTATTTTGTTTTATACTTAATAGAAGAGCTTTCTACTGTGTCCTCATGTGTACTCATGAGCACACGGTAAAATTACGTATAGGAGAAAAATGCGGAACTCCTTTATTAATCAATTTTTAAGTAATTTAAAATAATTCGTATGGTGTATTTAGTACTGTGCCCATGGACCATTCAGTAGAACAACTTTAAGGAAAATACTTGTTTAACTTATAGATTGCTTATACTAACTAGAGAGAGATTAAAAGGAGTAATGGATCACTTATTTGCAATGATGATTTATGATATGATGCAAAAAAATTGTTAGTGAAGTAAATGTGAATTATCAATATTGCACAATGTGCAATTGTTTTGATCCCATGTTCTTTCTTGAATGATTTCTAGCTTCTTACAAAATAATCAATACTATTTATGCGGGACACATTGCAATAGTGGCAGCACACATTTTTTTATCCAGTTTAAAAATTAGTTTCCTTTATTTGGAAATAATAAATAGCTGGTGGATCAGAAATCCTCCTAAAGCAGAATCAAAATAACTCTGGTTAGAGGATCACCTTTCCATACCAGATATAATCTACTTGTTGTAGACCTTTAACATAACCCATGAGCTGAAAGTGAAAGCCACCAAACATCTAATAAACCATTAGAGAGCACTTGCTAAACATTCTGGAACCTAAGCTTGATCTATGCTAGTTCTTTATGTAATATTTAATGTTTAGGCTTTGATTAGTCTGTCACAATCTTTTCTTGATTCATAAGAAATGGTAATTTAATTTGAGCCCGTGAGTACTTGTCTGGTTCCAACACAATTTTGATGGAAAAAAGTGCTTTGATTGGGTGTGTTCTTCTCAATTTGTAAAGGCAGGCACTAGTTTGGAGTTTTTTTTATAATTAGCAAAAGACCATCAAATTAATAAAGAGGTACAAGTAGTACCATAATACAAGAAAAAACCATATAAGTATGCTAAGTTTAGAGCCAAAATACATAAGAGGCTATAGACTAAGCCTAGCACAAGCCAAGGACATAGCACTGTACCAAAAATGCTCGACCCAATTTGTGCACCTTCCAAACATCAGGCACCTCTCACAATTTGTTCTTCAGACACAATCCATCCCAACCTCATCCAGCCATGCCATCAGCCCACCATGACAGCAAGTCCAAATTTACCAGTTGCACTGCAAGAATCAGAATTTTGTATTGAATGCAAACGATGCACCTAATTTGATATATGTGTCCATTCCTTGGGTCTTCACATAATACTCCTTAAAGTCTTGTACCATATTGAAGCATTCTTCATTTGGTTTCCTTTTTTTGCCACTGTACTGCTTTCATCTGCTGCCATCAAATACACAACTGAAGCACAGAAAAAACACCCCGCAAAATTCAAACCGGACAACATATCACCCCTCTATTCCAAAACTCCCCTCAGCCAACAACACCTGTCTCTGCAGGACAACATTATGTGTGCCTAAAAATTCTCTGTATATTGCAGCAGATATAGTAGCATACTCATCAGGGATTGTGTTGTCCAGAGAAATAGAGTTATCAGTTATGATTTTATTTCTTCTGACATTTTTTATAATCATTGAAAATAGAACCTAACTATTAAAATAGGTAAGTAATTTAGATGATTAGAATAATATTTAGATAATAAAGTTGAAATCACACATTTTGCTAAAAAGAAGTTTTAGTTCTTATTTCCTAAGTTTCTTACTTTTACAAGATTCTTGATGTTTTCTTGTATATTATTTGAATAAAAAAACTAGAGTAACCTAGTGTCAAAGGTTCTTTGGTTCACGAAAGTATGGGAGAGGGTCATTATACGCTACCTTCCCCTTGCCTATACGAACAGGCAGTTTCCAGATTTGGGTCCATGACCAACCAATCACCAAGGCTCTTTTTAATGTATTATTCGAATTGATGTACTTCATATGGTTTATTTGAAAATATATAAGTGAATTTAATTAAGAAATAAAATATCATGGGACGGGCTCTACATGTATTTCTTCAAATCTGATGGAAATGAGGTTTGGTTTAATTTTTTGTGCCTGCTTCCTGAAACTCTACCCTAAACCCACACCTATTCTTGGTGGAGTTGGGCAGTGTAAAACCTTCTATCATTGACTGATGCCATGTCTATTCATAACATCCTTTTGATTTGGTATACTCTCTTAAATAAGATTAACTGGTGCTACTTCGCAAGAATTTAAAAGGAGCACGTGCTGGCTCCTGTCATTGGTATATTTGTTTCTTTCGTTATATCTTGCACCTGCAGTAGAAAAGACTCTTTTTTCTTGTCTTTCTGTAACATTTTTATATTGTTTCCTAATTGTATGATGGTGTTTATAAAGCATAATCTATGCTTCCATGGTACTCTGTGTGTGTCAGTTGAGAGAATATAATTGAGAGTAGTTACTTATTAAACCAAAGATTCTACTGATCGTTGAACCCTTTGTGACAATGTTATTTATTTTGACTTATTGATTCCGGTCAGGTGGATATCAGAGTAGCACCTGGATCTCATGCAACTGAAGCTGCAGGTAAAACTGTCTTACTTTTTTCCTCTTTTTTCCTGTGGGTGAGTATGTGTTACTTTATTATGTACTGGACCTATATTTTTTACTTGAACTGTTTACTGAAGCATTCTGCGGTATTTCAAGTATCGATCTACTTCTTACTACTTAGATGATTGCCCATTCCATTTTTTTCTTGGAGTAATGAATGCTATTGACAGACCTGTTACAGCACTTTTCTTGTATTTAAACTTTTTTGGGTGAAAGAATTGAGGTGTTGTTTCATTTTATTTGATGATTATCTGTTTTACTCAAACACAACAATCCTGCTCCGCGCCCCACTTTTTCAAAGGCAGTTTGCAGGCTTTCCAATGAACGAACAGGCTTAAGTCAATAATTTGTTGAAATTTCCTGATATTTTTAGAATTCTCTTTATAAATCATTGATCATGACTGGACACAAGTACTATTTCATTTTAAAAATTTTTGTCACGAATATATATGCAGTTAACAAACAGTTAAATGATAAAGAACGCGTAGCAGCTGCACTGGAAAACCCAAACCTTCTGGATATGGTTGATGAATGCCTTGCTCCATCATACTATTGAAGCAGCTTTTTTCTCCTCCAAATGCAACGAGCCAACGAGACTGTAGGTGCTTTTGTACCTATAGTAAGAAGTTGGTCAGATTTATCTATATGATATTTTTGGTTGGTGGCATATTGGTCTTGGAATTGTCCTTGAACAGGAATACGTTGTTCAAAATGTGATAGTTGATAGTAAGAGCAAATTTAACTAGATATATGCCACTTAGCTTATATGGTTGAAAAAGGATTAACAACAATTTTTTTAATATACATTATCTTGTTACGTTAAAATTAGGGATTGAATCTCTTAGATCTAACACCTGAGGATTTAGTTCCTCTTAATCGAGGATGTGTATAAGGGCACTATCAATGATTAAAAATTGTGATAAAATAAAAAAAGTACATAACAACAATAAAAAATTAGTTAAAACTTTTACTTAATCATCCTAGTTAATGGCTATTATTATAATTTGTTTCTAAAGCTTATTCTTTTCACTATCCAGCATATTAATATTTGTCAAAAAAAAATAAATCATGCAAATGACACTATTCCTAACATTCGTAATATATATATATATATATATATATATATATATATATAGTGTAAATAATAGTTGAATGGTTTTGAAAACACGATATCTCCTTATAATAAAACTTATTACCATTAAATATTGTATAAAGATCATATTTCTTTAAAATTTAATTATTTTAAATTCAACAGGATAAAGTTGACTTCATTTATTTTACTTTTGAAGAGTGAAGAATTAATTTTGTGATTTCTGTCAATTAAATAATGCAGGAGTTTTAAAGTTGATGAGACTTTGTTTTTTAGTCTCTTTGTTGTCTCTCGTACATGAAAGGATGATAATGTAACACCAATCATTTTCTTTTACATTCAAATTACAATTATATAAATTATTATTTTATTATAACATTTTATTCATATTTATTATTTTTATTTTAATACAATATTTTATTATAAAAAAGTAATTATTAATTGAATGTAGGTGAAATAAGAAGTGTCAAAAGCATATTTTCCTAAGTGAATGATGCAGCATTACTGCCTCAGATATTCTTAATTTACATGAAGGTTTTAAAATTAATAAAGTTGTCTCTTGTAGAGGAAAGGATGATAAAGTTTATTTGATACTCATTTTTTTAAAATCTCCCAATTTGGCTCTTGTGACGAAGTGGTTTTCAAAAACTTTCGTGTCTTATCTTCCTCAAACAGTCATTGCTTCCAAGATCGAAGCCACGAATTGGGGAAACCTAGCTTCTCATTTTTAAGAGAAGAGATAAGACCTTTGCTCTACTATAACTCTCTCTATCAGCTATTTCGTTCTTCAGACATTCGATTACGTTGTTGTCACAATTGCAAAGTTCAATTTTACTGTAAACTGGATTTCCTTAATTTTCACTTAAACGTTGTTAAGTTGCATGAGGATGAAAAATTAATTGTGTGGTGCTTTGTGTATAAAATGAGAGGAGTAGGGTACAGGGTCGAGACGTCTTGTTTCTGACAACGGTACACAGTTTGCAAGCCAACAACTGGACAAGTTGTACGAAGAGGTCGGGATAAAGCAGGTGTTCGCATCGGTTGAGCACCCCCAGACAAATGGGCAGGTTGAGTCCGCCAACAGAGTCCTACACAAGGGTCTGAAGAGAAGACTCGAGAAGGATAAGGGGACCTGGGCGGAAGAGGTTCCCAGAATAGTGTGGGCTTACCACACCACGCCTCAGTCCACCACTAGAGAGACACCCTTCAGCTTGGTGTACGGGTCAGACGCAATGATTCTGGTAGAGATTCAGGAGACCTCGCCACGTTTTCAAAGTTTCTTGGCTGAGGAGTCTAATGAAGAAAGAAAGGTGAACCTGGATCTGCTGGACGACGTCAGAGAGGAGGCAAGAATCAAAGCTGAAGCAGTAAAGAGAAGGGTGGAACATAAGCACAGTTCCAAGATAAAGTCCCAACAGTTCCAAGTCGCTGAACTGGTAATGCGGAAGGCTCACCCGTACCAGTTGGAGAACAAGTTGTCCCCCAAGTGGACTGACCCCTTTAGGGTGAAGGAAGTCCCGGGAAACGGGGCGTACAGGCTTGAGACCTTGGAGGGAGGTGTCATTCCTCGTACTTGGAATGCAGTCAATCTCAAGTTTTATTTCAGTTAAAAACTCTAGCATTGTACACAGTTTAAGGGGACAGTCTTTTTCCCTTTTTAAGGGTTTTTTAACGAGGTTACCCAATAAAAATTACATTTCAAATACACATATTCTCGAGTTTTTTGTATAATGCAGGGGTGAACGTCGTTGCTTTGGTGTTTAGACACCTCGAGAGGGAGTGACATCTTCCTTTAGGACGCCTACCCCTCGAGCGTGGGTGCCAAGCGCGGACAACACTGTTCAGTCATAAACGAACCTGTTGCCTTGGTGTTTAGACACCTCGAGAGGGAGTGATAGTTTCTTTGGGACGCTTCCCCTTTGAAGAGTGGGCACCAAGTGCGAACAATAAGGTTCAACCAGTGATGAACTGGTCGCCTTGGTGTTTAGACACCTCGAGTGGGAGTGGTAGCTTCCTTCGGGACGCCTCCTCCTCGAGCGTGGGCACCAAGTGCACCGATCGTCTCGGTGTTTAGACACCTCGAGAGGGAGTGACAGCTTCCTTCAGGACGCCTTCTCCTCGAGCGTGGGCACCAAGTGATGGGTTGATACCAAATGATGGGTTGTTCTTCTTGGAGATTTGAAAAGGGTGGCGGAAGCAATGGATGTGATGGATCAAGGAGGGCTCATATAGAGCTATGGGTTCCTTGTAGGTGCATGAAAGGTATGAAGAGTGATTGGTTGGGCCATATCACTTGGAGAAAGGTGGAGGTGAAGAT
>Ga0123342_1007033_pt1 | contig 15165 bp, 6 predicted proteins | sample Turbeawhitnodule_FD_89960 | JGI IMG/M metagenome (GOLD analysis project Ga0123342, IMG submission 89960) | Root nodule microbial communities of legume samples collected from Mexico - Turtle bean Mexico white nodule | ecosystem: Host-associated > Plants > Roots > Nodule | place: Mexico: Nepantla... | reverse complement strand
TGTTTTAGAAACTCTTTCAATTGCCTTTTAGAACTTGATCCTATTCTTGAAAGTATCTTGAATACTATGAAACCAATGTCAACTCATCCCAAAATAATCAAAGGTTCAAATGAAATCATATCAATAATGATTAGCATAAGCAAAAAAACCTATCAAATGCTCTATAATAGATTAGAAAAAATAAAATTCTAGAGTGGATTGACACTAACTGTTCCAAAATTTATGTAAATGTTTTCACAACGTTTTTTATGATGAAAATTTTTATGGTATCTTCTCAGCTTACAAATGAACAAAATACCACAAATTTGAGGGCGATTAGATATGTATACGCTGAAAAGTAAAACAAACAAACTTGTAAAGCTGCCAACAATTTGGCAGTAAAAACAAAACTAGTTTCAACACTGGCATATTGGATTGTAATAATTTGAAGTTTAAATTTTTACTAGTTCAAGGTAACATATCAAGAAAAATATGATAGAATTTTTAGGATAAAACACCAAGAAATTAGGTGTAAAAAATTTAAAACCGAGAGCAAGAATTTCACTGAAACTGTTTGTCAGACAAAAAAAGTCTGCTTTTGGAATTTATAATTTTTTTTGTAGTTGATATTAGGATGTGTCTTTTTTTTTTTCTGAGTGTTGTCAACATATTAAGGTCTTTACATAAAACATTTCACAAAATTTGGATGCAAAATGAGGTTTGGATAAATTTTCAAAACTATGTGAAAATTATACAATTATGGAAACTAAATAGAAACCTAAAGAGTTCAATGATGTAAGGAACAAAACAACAAAGACAATTAAAGGAAATTGTATGAATGAACTTACTACTGAACTAATAACAAGTAGAGAGACTTAAGAATGTGAAAAATTAGAAGGCACCAAAGCTTATAATTAGAATTACACAAGAAACTTTTATTAAATAATTTTTGTAAACTAGAACATTTTATCAAACACTTTGCATATAGCAGAAACACTTGAATGATTTTGGAAAAATTAAGCAAGATTTGAACGTGACAATTGACATGCAAGGATTAGAAACATTAAACAAAACCTAAATGCACACATTCATGGAATTAAACATGGAAAACAATAAGAAATTGAAGAACAAGAATCAAAATAGTGAAGCATTATGCGGTATTTAGAAGTTTGCATGCGAAAGCGATATGAAATTGTTTGAATGCATTTAAACCATACAAAACTCAATATGAATCGTTTAAATTGTATACAACAAAGGATAAATGGTGAAATAACACAAAATTATAAAAAAAAAATCGATCAAAGGAAGGTAAACAATAAGAACAAAGCAAAACAGTGAAGAACTTGGAAGGTTATGCAGCAGACAACACTAAAAAGTGTTTGATGAAGGTTTCAATAAAAAAATGGTGGAATTGTGAATTTAATCGGTGGAAAAGATGTATAAACGATAGAATTTGAGTTTAAAGTAGAAAACAATGAAAAAGTGATGAACACTGAAGAACACATGATAAAATCGAGAATGAACAAGTGCTGGATTTTTTTTTTTAAAACTTAGCTGGATTGAAGCCTATGGATCTTAAAGCTCTAATCCACTTGATGCAATGAAGGTGATGGATTGTGGAAGTGGAATGGAGTGGCAGCGAAATGAAGAGGAGTTTGCATTGAGAATGAGAGATTTTGGTGAGGATTTGGAGTAGTTTTGGTGCTTAGGAATAGAAAAAGGTTTGACTAACTTTTTAGGAATTTCACTAGGCCTTGGAGGCTCTCTAGCAAAGGGAGATTTGGGAGAGAATGAATCTCAAATTAAGAGTTTTTCATTCAATATTTGCAAATTTGAATACAATGTGTGAGTTTCACTTATTTATAGATGAAGAGGATGGAGGTAAAATGGCTCCTTAAGCTACCATAACCTTAGTTAAGCAAGCTTAACCATGGTGAGATTTAGTAGCTTAAGGAGGTGTTGTGCAGGTCCTCTTAAGATGCTATACAGGCCATTGCTTATGATAAGTAAGGGTTTCTAAAGTGTCTTTGATTTATTTACAAACTAATCTTAAACTAGTTCAAAATAAGTCCTGAATATCACTTATTCTACTATTTGTAATTTCTATACAAATAGTTCTTCTATCTTTATTCTTGTATATGGTGGCTTGGATGATCCTCCATCAATACCCCTTGTCAAAGATCCAATATGGTTCTTCTCAGATGGTCCTCCATCACCATGAGTGGTTTGTTGTTAAACAATACTCATGTTAGCTAAGAGTGGTTTGTTGTTAACAATACACGTAAATATTAGCCAAGAGTGGTTATGAGTCGAAAAAATAGTCTTGTATTTTGCAACATTTTTATGCTAGTGGAACTCAAATAGTTGTTTGAGAATTAGACGTATTCTATATTTGGACAAAAAAATATAAAAACATCTTGAGTCATTTCTTTCCTTCATCTCTTGGTATATTGCATATTATAATTGTCGCTCTAACTTAAGAAGAAGAAAATTTTCAAACTCAATTTATAAAAATCTTTGTCAATACGTCTAACTAACAAAACGTATCATCTTCCTGCACTTCTTGTATTTTTTTTCCTGTTTTTCACAGGATCCATTCCACCAAATCAACCTATTGCTAGAAGAAAGAAGGGCAAAATTAACACCTAAATTCCAAAAATTTGGGGTGATAATTAAGAGCAACCCCATATTAAAAATGTATCACTATTTTGTTTACTAAATTCTTATTAATTATGGAATAATTAATTTGTAGGATAAGACCAACCAAAATTTTGTACAATATCTAGAGATAAATTTGACATAAGAAGAAATTAATTTAGCTAAAAACTTGGTAATTCTTTAAAGCAAGGTTTTCAATAGTTTAATTCTTATGACACTAAATTTGACTAAAAACTTGTACGCTGATATAACCAATGAAAAAGGTGGCAACAAAATTGATGAATCAATTGCTGCATACAATTTTTTTTTATGAGACATTTAAAGTTATATCAAGTTAAAAAATTATGAAGAACTAGATTGTAAGGTACCAACTTCGTTTTGGAGATGCAATTGTTTATTATGTTGTCCATTTTAGAACTAGTTTTTTTTTAATCCTTAGTAAGAATGTTATTTGTAATTATATTTTGAGAATCGAGTGATACTTCTGAGGCTTTGTTCCACTTTCACTTCAAGGTTTGATTGCTAATTGTCATGAATAGTAAAAGGGAAAATGTTTGTTTATTTTATTAATTTGGAAATCAAACAAATTGATTTTCATAATTCAAACTAAAACAAAAAAAATGTAGAATAAATTACAAAGTTAGCTTGCCAATTAACTATGTTAACCATCACATTAACATTATATATATAAAAAACTCACAAAATCATAGTTAATTTTCCACAAAACATTAAATACAAACCCTCATTTTCCAATCAACTATTATAAAATATTACTCCAAAAACATTATAATATACCCTCCATTTAGGAACAAAAAACCACATATCAACTACCTAAACTAACTCTACCAAACCACATATAATTCAATTTTGGGGTCAAACTTTGTTACCTCACTGTATATTCCAATATACCCTTCCAATCCAAGAGATCAAGACAAACAACACAAATTTCTAAGTTAATATAAATGTCCTTTTAACATGTCACAATTAATATTGATAAAATATCTCTAATACACGTTTAACGGATCCTTAACACGGTTAAAAAAACTAATAAAATTAAATTTATTGTATTAAGAATGTTTTATTTTATTTTATTATATTAAAAAAATATTTCAATACTTTTGTACTGAAAGTATATATATTATTTGGTGATTTCTAGCGTGAAGAATATAGGAATAATTACTCATGTCTATTATAAATATATTATATAGGAAAGAAACATATTTCCATCAAGAATGAAAATGTTGCGATTAAAAAAAATATAAAAATATATGGGTGAGATATTTAAAAATATATTAATATTGTTTGATTTGGAACTTAAATTTTTTTCATAGTTTTGTTTTTAAAAGATATTTTGGTAGTTTAAGTGAGGAAGATCATATAAATTATCATCGGTCTCGACTCTTTGTTGTGAAATTGCAAAGGCACGAGTTGCTTATAAGGCACAGGTTGTTCATAAACTTATGAAACCCATGCTTGAAGAGGATGAACGTGGGATAGATTCCCAACGTTCCGCAACCTAAGGGGATCGGTTCATACCTTGAATGAGTCACTCAAAACATGCTCTCAACGGAATCCAGAATGTGCTTTCAACGAATTCATATCCCCTCTACACTCTCCGGGAAGACTCAATCTTCTTCTTTACAACTACTATGAAGAGCCTTGATCGTGGGAAGCAATTTTGCTCACGTAGTGGGATGATGTTATTTTTCCTTCTATAAATATTAGTCTTCTCCTTTGCTCCAAGCATCACTCACTCATTGTGCACCCTTTCTCCAATTCGCACTCATGCTTCATCTTCCTCTTTCTCTCTTCCTCTTAATTCTTTTAGTTTAATTATAATATTTATGGATTTATTGGATTCTTACTCTTTTAAGAGTAACTTGCTAGTTCTGATTATTGGAAATTTTTGAGAAGTTCCTCTTGTATCCTAGGAGATTTGCACAATACACCACAAACAGTGATCACTCACGCCTCGAGAAATCATCTTTGTTCATGTTTTAATGGCTAAGTTACTATACTCCTAAGCGATGTGAGACTATTAAGTGTATCAGAACAAATCTTCATTCGACGTATAAGGGTCGAGATCCTCAACTATGAGTTTTGTATGGTAGACCTAATAGTTTCACATTACTTTAAGAATTGAAATCAATGATGATTTATATTCTCTTTCAATCCTTAAAAGTGTCTTTAAAATTAGAACTCTCATTGAGTTATGAGTTTCAAAACAAAAAAATACCTCATATAAATAAAAGAAAATTACTTAGCTGTCTTACCAGAAATAGAAACAAAATTCACATATATAAAGAAGATTTAGTTTGATTATTAGATTAATTTATTTAATTAATTATACTTAATTAATAAAGTTTCTGTTGTTTAACTCTATAATCTTTGAATCTGGTGCGTTCAATGTTTAATAATATATCTGATGGTTATGATTAATGGAACTTTTCGCAATGGTTCACGAAAGAAATGGGCATCGAAAAAGTAAGAAAAACAACGTGTCGTCCGCATTGACATTCAAGTTATCGTCTCTCACCAACCGAAAAAACGCGGAATTGAATCCTTTTGTATTTAACTCTCACAGGTCACTGCTACCTTCTTCTTCACCGTACCCATTCCTTGCATCCCGATTTGCATCAACAAATCATCCTTCACTCGCATCAGAATCACGAAAGGTTTTTCTTCTTCTTTTTCTTTTCTTAAATATGATTTCAAATACAAATTCTTATATTTGTTTCTCGGGATTAGATTTCGTTGATTATTCAGGAACCCTTTTGTGAATGTTTTTATGGGTTGTGATCAGAATCTTGGATCCGATTTTCAATGCCATTCATTTATGATCAATATGTATCGGTCTGTTTATACTGTTATTTTAGCGTATGTGGTTAGAAGGATTTGCGAATTGTTGTGTTACGTCGTTGATACGGTTCATGAAATTGGGCATGAGTATCGTATTTGAGCATTTCGCATTATAATTCTCTTTATCATCCCCATTATATGCTTCTGGAGTCACCGATTTCACCTCTCAATTGTTGCATTGTGTATGTTCGCGATGCTTTGTTCGGTGTTCTAACTAGACTTTTGGGAAAGATGTAGTGAGATCATCAATTGTTTGACAGATTCAAGATTGTGAAATCTTTCATGACCGTGGGATTTTTATGGTATTTCAGGTTCAGTTGCTGTTGATTGTTGTGAAAATTTTTCTGTGGGTCGAAACTTCAAGTTCTGACTCAGGATATGAGGAATGGAAATCAGACTGAGTATTCCGGTGAAAGTTCTGGTTCAACATCTCTTAGCAGTCAGCAGGATGTGGAGGATGACCAGATGATTGCTCTTGTGCTGTCTGAAGAGTATGCGAAATTAGATGGAGCAGTTGCCCGGCGACTTACCAACTTGGAACCTGTTCCTGTAAGAATTCCCCCTAGAATTCCTACTTTTCAGCTATTTCCCTGACTAAAACTTTAGATTTTGAGTGTTTGACCTGTTATGGTTATATGAAAGCCTGCATTATAAATTTTACTTATCTTTCTAGATACTAATAGCTTAAGCTTTTAATAAAGTTACTCTATGACTATGTGGTCTAGATTTTGATCCTTTTAATCCCATTCTTTCTAAATAAAAGTTAAAGTTTAACAAAAAGTTAGGATAGATAGGTTCATTGTCCAGTTCAATAGGGGTGGAAATTCAATCTGTTTATCATCTAACCATCCAAGATAAAAGCTAAAGGTTAATGAATTGGTTGGACTAAATCACCATATATTATTGAATGGATTATGGACCATTTAACATGTTTTGTAATCTATTGGATCAAGTAGTCTAAAGTTCATTGGTTGGGCATAAGTCTTTAAAGGATGAGTCTCGGACCCTACCATGTTTAGTGTGAGAATGTATATAAATATGGAACTTTATTTTATTTTATTTTTTTGAAAATAAAATATAGTATACTTGAAACAGATTACTAATACATGTTTTAATTTTTTATATCATAAAGGGATTACTGTTTTTACCCCGCATGTCCCTTATAATTTAATTCAAAATTTAGCAACACAATTCAATATCCCTTATGTTCAAGCCTTGAGGTTCTTGGGCGAGTTGAGTTAAATATAAAATAGGTCACACAGTTTCACCCAACAGTTTCAGCTTTTGGGAGAATTTATTCACGACGTATATAATGCTTTGAAAGGATAAAATGGTTCTAGCATTGTTATGTACTTCTTCCTTTCTCTGCCAGTACACCTTCTAGATTTGGCTTAGTTTCGATTTGTTTGTATTCTGTGGTATAATAACTTATACTTCATCGGCTTGTCATCTCATAAAATAAGACAAAAAGTGTGTAATTGTTCTCCCCCTTCCTTGATAAGCATTGGAGGGAATTATATCTTAATTTTGATTATTTTTGTGTGTAATTTATTCTAATTAAAACTTCGTGAAATTACAGCATGTTCCCCGGATAAATTCCTTTTTCCCCACTGTAAATGATGCCAGTATGGATCACCAACGTCTGCTTCAGAGGTGTGTGTTTCTCCTATATTAAATATACTATTTCTTATGTGAATATTCTAAAACTGTAAGTTTCTGTCCACCCCTTTGCTAAAAGATGGATGTTAAAACAATGGCGATGGGCAGAAAAGAAGAACTTTTATTGTTTAGAATTTATAATTTAAAGCAAAACTGGTTAAGTAAATATTTTTCATTTGAAGAACTAGAAACAGAAAATACAACACGAACGACTACTTAAATGATAATGAGTTGGGATAGACATATTCATTGTGGTCAAATAGAGAGTTGGATTGGAGGCAAGCTTTAGTTATAGCAGCAAATTTGGGAGGTAATGTAGTAGAGGTTGGAAAATTAAAAAAAATTAAGCTGCTACAAATAACTGCTGATGAGAGAAGTATTCTGGCATTCTTTGTATCTCTTGGAATAAACAAAGTTAGGGATTTGCAATAGCTCATCATCAGTGAAAATGAAATGTAAAAGAAAAGTCATGGGGTGAAATCAATTGGAACCTTTTTGTATCAGGATTTCAGCATGCAATGCAAGTAATTACTTGGTTTTTCTGTTTAACAGCTACTGTTTGTTAATGATATAGAGACTATATATGCATATTCTGAAATTGTATCTAAAATGGCTGGAAAAATGGACACAAGACCAGATAATAATTTCATCATTTTGAATCAATCCAAAATATTTATAAACAAAACAAATAATTAGTTCCCACCCATGGGTTGAATGGAATCCTATGGCATAAATCAGTTAATGAAAGAATAGAAAAAGCTTTTATTGTGTCACTTCAATTATATATAAATTCTTGAACCAAAGAGTTAATAAGATTAAATTCTTGATTACCAAGAATAGAATAACTGCTTAGAATAAAGAAACAAATTATATTTGTGGAGAAGTGCAAAATCGTATTCACCATCTTCATTTTGTGTTTTGATTAATTGGATTGTTTCTTTATAGATTCCAGAACAAGGTTTTAAGATATGTTTTCCAACAATCCTTTATCATGTCATCTAAGGAAAATAGTTCCCCAAATTCTGTGAATTTATTTAGAATACTCTTTTCTTTAGTATCATTGAAGAAAATTTCGGATTGACTAGTACTCCAACAATTAATATACCAAGATTCCACACTTTTCTTAAATGTGAAAGAGATACACCAGGGCAAAAGGACTATATATGTAAGATATAGAAGCGGAATGAATTTTTATTATTTTTTCATTTATGGTCTCCAATGAACTGATCTTCATCTCACTCGTCAACTATATATGATAATGTTGAAATGTAATGTTATTTTATCATTATTTCTTTTGTATGTACCCAACTTTAGGGTTAGGGTTTCAAGTAAGTACCTTGCCTCTTTTGTAACCATATATATAAAAGGTAAAACAGTGTAAGTTGAATACAGTGTATTTTTTCCATCTTATTTATTCAAGTGATAATAACCTTGCTATCAAAGTATAAGCTCCATTACAAGTTATAGAGCTTATAGATAGATGAATCTAGATTCTATTTTCTCATTTTTTTTACTTAAACTGCAGGAGTTAGTCTTTTCCTTCTTTAATTTAGAAAAAAAAAAACATAAATCAATAAGAAATTGAAAGAATTCAAGTTAATTCGAATGAAGAAAAAAATTGTTTCAAAAAGATATTAATTGCTAAGATTAAAAAAAAATTACTTTTTAGAAATACACCAAGGAACAGAGTTATGAATATAATATTCAGATTTCAAAATCAAATAACATCCCATCTATCAAAATTGAACATGTAAGTAATTACTGGGTTTTGTTTTCCTCTTTGACAGGTACTGTTTGTTAAGGATAGAAAGACTATACATTCTGAACCATTAATAACACAAGATTAGGGTTTTTGAACCATTGTTCATTCAAAGTTGACCAACACATTGATGTCTTAGGAATCTACATTTTTTTATTTTTTATAAAATAATGTTGATAAGTTTAGCCTGTAAATGTAATAGACATTCTTGCAATGGTTTTATCTTTGTTGAAGGTATTAAACCTGTTCTCTCTTCACTTCTTTAGATTGAATGTCTATGGTTTATGTGAAGTCAAAGTATCTGGCGATGGAAATTGTCAGGTGGGTTATTTCAACAACTACATATGAGGCATAAGCATTATATCACAATATCCTTTTGAATTTGTGATAATTATTCTCCCTACATTGCAGTTCCGTGCACTCTCTGATCAGCTTTATAGGTCACCTGAACACCACAAGCATGTTCGCAAGGAGATAGTGAAACAGGTATGTTGTAGTAATGTTTGTCATGGAAAGAATAATTCCCAGAAAATACAGCAAGCTATAATGTTGAAATTTGGTTTTCATGGCTTGTGGTTTTTTTACTAGGTTAACAGATTTAAAGATGTTGATTTGTAGATGAACAGTTTTGAATCAATAAAAGCATATTAAAAGAAAGGAGTGGGAAGGGGAGATACAACGGAACATTTTGTTCTTTTATAGTGTCTGGGTATTAGTTTAAATACTAACTGTATACTATAAGTGTCCTCCAAGGGAAGAAATTATAGATCTAGGTTAAGTTACTGGCATCTTTAGTAATAAAAATTGTTTTTAAATCATGTGAAGGAAGTGGTACAAATCCTTTGTTCTAAGTGGTGGAACAATATGAAATTTATTAATTATATTAAATATTGCAAATGGAAAATTTGAGATACTTATTTGCGTAAGGTTTCTCTTTGCCAGCTCAAAGATCGCCGTTCCTTGTATGAATGCTATGTTCCAATGAAGTACAAAAAATACCACAAGAAGATGGCTAAGTATGTATCTTTCTAATAAGCCATTACTTAAACTATTATATTTAATACGAGGCATCACATTTGTGGATTCTTTAAGTATCATTTTCATCAAATATACTGTATTTACCGTATTATAATGCTTGGCAGATCTGGAGAATGGGGGGACCATGTTACTTTACAGGCAGCTGCTGATAATGTTAGTCCTGCTATTTCAAACTGTTTGTTACTTTTGTTGGATGCTACCAATTGATTATTATTTTTATTCTTTTTTTCTTAAATAATTAGAATTTTCTTTTCAAAATAAGATGAAAAGGTTCAATTTGATTTTTAACTGAAGGAGAACTTTTAAAGAAAAAAGATAATTTTGTACCTTCTCAACTGTGGATATTTGTCCAACTGGGTTATAGAATGATAAAACAGACAAAATGGCATGCCACCTAGCGAAAGCTATTATTAACATAGTAATGCATTAGTATTAGATAACATGTATTGCATCTAAACATTTTTTATTTTAATTCGTGTGTGTATGTTTGTTTACTATACTTTTTTTTTATATTTGGCTCCTTTAGTAGGTTGATGCCTTATAGTTGACTGTTAATCTATTCGCTTTTCTTGAAGGGGTTTATGTGGCGATTTTTGTCTTGTATTACTAGTTGAAAGATTATTTTGTTGTATCCAAGCTTCTATTTTGGAGTTGAATGAATATATATTATGTGTGTTTATGAAATGTAGGTTGAGGAAGATCATGCTAAATATGAAATGTAGGTGAACTGTATGTGGTTAATCAGAAATTTAATGTGCTAGCTAACCTGAATTGCTTTTGCCAAGACAGTGAAGATAAAACTATTTGGGAATACTGGTGTGAGTGAGATGTGGATGAAGAAAAATTCACATATGAAAGAAATGGAAAAAGGACTATAAATGTGGAAGAAAACCATAAACCTAATGAATAAATTTGTTTTATGTTTTGGGTCAAATTTCACTGTATGGTTTATTGCCTGGTCCATTAGATTGCATTGGCATGGATATATGTGCTACTTTGAAGATTTGTAAGGGAAACCATAATTAGTATTTTTGTTTAAAGAAAAATGATATTGTATGGTATTCCCAACTTCAGCTTCTCCCCTCATTAGTTTTGGTTATTGAAGAGCTTAAATGATAAGTATCATGGTTTCCTATCCATTCAAGCATGTTGATGACGGAGAACCTTGCTACCTGTTTAGATGCACTCAAAACAAAATATAGTCGACTTTGCTTATGCTGTGATTTTTATTAGAAGGAAAAAATGCACAATGTTATAGTAATGAGGTATTTATGCCATTGATATTCATGCAATGAGTCTATTCTCGCAGAAACTGAAATTTGCACTATCAAATTACTGACTTTTGCACTATCAAATTACTGACTTTTGCGACATATATTCTATTGACAACTTGATGCTTTGTTTTATTGTTAATATATCTTTGTTGTGTGATTCGTCCAAAATGTCCAATAATGTTTCTTGTTTCTGATGTAGTTTGCTGCAAAGATATGCCTTCTAACATCGTTCAGAGACACTTGTTTTATCGAAATTATGCCATTGTACCAAGCACCACAGCGTGGTAAGGCCAACATCATAATTTTCTTACCCTGCCATAACTTCATTTAATCTTAATAGTTTTTATTATGAGCAAGGAAGAATTTATAAGGGTTAACATGCCTCATAATTTTTCTTTTTACTTTTTTTAGTATTTTGTTTGAAGAAAGGATTGCAGTTTCTGAATGGCATTACCCTTTACCCTTTCCCCCAAAAGAAAGCATGTTGTGTGTAAAATATATAATTCCAACCAAAGTTGCCATGCTTTTTTCCTTAAGCCAAGATAAAAGTACTAGCCTCTTCTAACCAATTTATGTTCATAAATTGACACACTTATAAAATCAATTGAAATATTTTGAGATCTTTAATTTTGAAAATGTGAGTACTAGTAGTATTATCTTACTTTTTTGTTTCCATTTCTCCATTTATTTCCTTAATGATGCAGAACTGTGGTTGAGCTTTTGGTCTGAGGTTCATTACAATTCATTGTATGAAATCCGAGGTTTGTCCACCAAACTTGGTCTATCTTTAGATTTGAAACTCAATTACTTTTGGTGTGTTGAATATGACTTTTATTAGTCATTGATTATTACATCTCCTTTTGTTATAGATGCACCTATCCAGCCTAAACCAAAGAGGAAACACTGGCTGTTCTAGGAGAGGTAGATAAAAGCATCATAGTGTAAGATGTAGTGCTGTGTATACATTCTGTATCATTTATAGGTAAAGGAAAAAATGTCCACTACACTGCTTTTCAACCGGGACTTTGGCAAGTCGACCTCTTAACTTCCAGTTGAGAATAAAAGGAAGACCTCTTAATAGCTACAACTTTCTACTTTTTGTGTCAGTTTATCTTTGCCATATCTTCACACCATTTCAACCAATCGTTTACCAGTTGGAGCTTTTGTTGATCAGTCCCTTTCATGTACAAAATATCTAAAATAGTAACCCATTATCAACACAAAGTAGCTATTATACATTCAGTGAGCTACAAAACTGAATGTTGAAAATTCTATTTGCCAGAGTATAAAAGATGCAGTAGGTTGTGGACAATTTTTCCTACACATAAACGAGGAACTTGAGGGGGAGAGGGAGGGGGAAGGGGGTGGCTGGTTGTGGGGGAAATCACTTGTATTTTTTTTCTATATATTATTATTCACACTACTCTTGTGATGATTTTTTTATTAATTTATATTATTTGTCTTTTTTTTTCGATGGGGAGGGCAGTCTATCATGATTTGTATTTTATTTCATTGCTTTGTAAAAAGTAAGTCGTGTATTTTATTTTAAAAATTGTTTGAAGCATCCAAATCCTTTGTTTTTCCCTGCTTATGTGCATTAGCCTGTATAAATAAATGCAAGAACTTATCACCGCCAGTTTATGATAGGTTGATTTTTCAAGAAATATTTAGAGAAAAACATCATATTGTTCTAGATAAAATGAATCCTATTTCTCATAATTTGTGCACCATAATTTTCTAGAATTTAGACGAGAGTTTATAAGAAAATTGAATAAATTAATTTTAGTTTATGAAAATTGTAATTCTCATTAATTTGTTTTATTTCCTTTTCATGTAAGTTTTTATTACTAATTTATTCAAGCTCACTTGTTGAAATTAGCTAAAAGTAATAACAAATTTTAATTTTTTAGCTGTGTTACTCTATCTATAAAATAAGCATAAATTGGTTTCGTTAAAAGATTTCTAAAGGCTCTCTAAAATGGATGATAGTTGCTAGTTTTTCATGTGAATTAAGTGTCGAATCATTGATAGAATTGTGTTGTTGACGACTTAAAACACCCAAATGCTTGCTGATTCTTGACATTTATAAGTTATTTATGGCTTACTTCTTTTTTATCCAAATATAATTTAAATTGACTAGCCCTATACAAAATTTTGGGATATGTTTAAGTTTTTCTTTTTGCACCTCCGTATTTTTGAGATGTAGCCTTATAAAAAAATTCAATTTTACCCTTTTAAAAATAAATTATCACTTGTGGGCATTCAGTGTGTTTATGTTGGGTATTTGGATACTTTGACAAGATTATGTGCTTGCTGACGGTGGTAGGTGGTAAGTGTATCGCTTTTCCACGTTCAATATTTTAGAATATTAAAAGTTAAATTTTTACATTTTAGAACTCAAAATACATATTTTAAATGTGAATTCTAGGATATATTTTAGAAATACATTCCGTCGGAATGTGTACAAATTTTCAAAATAGGTTTTAGATTGTGTACTTGGGAAACTTTCCAAATGATTTAATCTGGAATAAACTAGCATTAACGACAACGAAAATAAATTCAAAAAGTAACCTCTTCAAATGGTGGGGTCTAAGACGGTTCTCCGAAGGTGACACTATTCGGAAAGAGCCTCAAGTTAGCTTCTTCGTGCACGTCTATGACTTCTTCGAGTATATCCATAAACTTTTAAAATACTAAAATTCTTTTATAAAAACAATGTTTTGTTTTACATTTTGTCTGCGAGTGAAAAAGAAGGTGTTTGATGTGGTGGTGCAATGGTTTTTGAAGTGGTGTGTTGTGGTGGTAGTTGCAGTAGTAGTAGTGGTAACGTTCGTGCTGGTGTCGGCAGTGTCACGATTGGTTGATTTGTCATTCTCATTCTCCAATAAACTCTTGTGCCTTAAATACTCATTTCTGAATTAGTTAATCCGCTTGATCAATAGATCGCACAAAACTATGGTTTTGGATTAGATAATTCGTATGTATATCGGATCTGGAACGTACCAAACTCACACTTCCAGATTGTGTAATCCGGTACAAATGAACTATGGATTACGCAATCTGGAAGTCATTTTAGAACTTCAAATATGCCTTATGGATTACACAATCTGAAATTCATTTTGCTGTTAAAATTTGACTTATGGATTACACAATCTGGAAGTAAGTTTAGAACTTCAAATATGACTTATGGATTACATAATCCGAAATTCATTTTGCTGTTAAATTTGACTTATGGATTACGCAATCTGAAAGGCATTTTAGAACTTCAAATATGACTTACGAATTACATAATCCGAAATTCATTTTGCTGTTAAAATTTAACTTACAGATTACACTATCCGGAAGTCATTTTTAAGTTGTCAAATGTTTTATGAATGAAGGTGTAAGTATGAACATGGAGGTTGGATTGATTACAAAAAGATTCAATGAAGTAGAAATGATATGTAGTATGGAAGAATTAATGAATTTTGTGCATCAACATGAATTGGTTGAAGGGGACTATGGTACCCATTTTACAACAGATGAGGTGAATAAAATTTCATTTCATTCATGTTTATTGCATTATAATTTGAAAGTGATTTTGTAATATTGTTAGAATAACTTTGTGTAGGTATTTCCTTCGCGGGAAGACTTACTTGAATGGGTCTGTAGGGTTGGTTATGGACTTGGTTTTGTTATTGTCATTATTAGGTCTGACATAGCAAATGGAAAGTAAGGTAGAAAGACATATGTCTTGTTAGGCTGTGAAAGGGGGGGTTGGGTGCAGTACCCACATGGATTTATAAAACAAACTTGAGGACCTCCATGACTTCTTCCTGTAAGTCAAAACATGAATGAACGTAAATTGAACACATACAATAATGAGTTCACATATAGATCTTATCATATCATGATTCTCACACAATCATATAATCAAGAAGGAATAGGCACTTACCTTGA
>Ga0123342_1007032_pt1 | contig 15167 bp, 5 predicted proteins | sample Turbeawhitnodule_FD_89960 | JGI IMG/M metagenome (GOLD analysis project Ga0123342, IMG submission 89960) | Root nodule microbial communities of legume samples collected from Mexico - Turtle bean Mexico white nodule | ecosystem: Host-associated > Plants > Roots > Nodule | place: Mexico: Nepantla... | reverse complement strand
TATTACGAAGTGGACTTTAAGCCTAACTCAACCCCATAAAACCGACTCAATGAGGTGAGGTTTGCACCCACTTATATACTATGAAAGGCTCTAATCTCTAGTCGATGTGGGATCTCCAACACACCCCCATCACGCCGAGACTGCCAACTCGTGCGTGGGACTATATATTATGGGTGGTCCGATAGTGGCCCGATAGCGGGTGGCCTGATAAGCCCAACAAATACTCGCTAGGATAGGCTCGAAATGGCTCTGATACCATATTACGAAGACTTTATGCCTAACTCAACCCCATAAAACCGGCTCAATGAGGTGAGGTTTGCACCCACTTATATACTAAGAAAGGCTCTAATCTCTAGTCGATGTGGGATCTCCAACATATGGATTCTCACATCAACAGAAAAACCAAAAAAGATATGATGATCTACACATAGGTGTCAAATAGGTAATACAAAAGATGAGTTAAGCAATTATGATTATTGGACTTAGTAAAAATATTTGCAAGTGGATTATTGGAGTTGACAAATTTCATGCAAAATTCCAAGTACAACAACTTTTTTTGAACAAAAATGACAATCCCTCTCTACTTGTTTGGTTCTCTCACGAAATATAGGATTGGAAGCGATGTGGGTGGCTTCCTGGTTGCCACGGTAATGCTCATTTGTTGTATCTCACAAAATTTCATCTATTGAAGGAATTGTTTTACTTGAGAAAAATATAAAAGGATAAAGAATGAATTTGAGTGAATTTCCATCTCATATTTATAATAATTTTAGAGACTTCAGATACAATGTATGAGAGGGAAGTGAAGAGAATAGGAAAGGCCATATCTAAGAACTAGGTACAACAACTTCTCAATATATTCTATTTAAGACAACTTATTCTAACAATCCCCCTCAAGCTAGTGCAGAAAAATTGTATGTGCCAAGCTTGAAACTAATAAATTCAATTTGAGGTCCTCTCAACAAAGGATTTTGTTAATACCTCTACAAGTTGATCATTTGATCTACAAACTCAATGCAGATTTCTTTGGAGAACAACTTTTTTCAAATAAAATGATAGTCAATTTATGTGTTTAGTCCTCTCATGGATCACTTGATTGGAAGGAATATGAAGAGCAACTTGATTATCATAATAAATCTTTATTTGTTGAATCTCACAAAAAATCGAAAACTTGGAGGAATTGTTTTACCCATATAAGCTCACAAGTGAGGGATGTCATTGCCTAGCAGTTGATTGAGAAACATTTTTTGTCTTGCTTTTCAAAGGGATAATATTTCCTCAAGGAAAACACTTTGTAGTATATCATTTGTCCATAGGAGAACCAGTACAATCAACCTCACAATATTCAAAGATTTGGGTATTCCCTTTATCTTTATAAAGTAGTCCTTGTCCTAGAGTCTTTTTGAGATACCTTAGAATACGAATGACAACATTCCAATGATCAATACAAGGATTCTGTATTAATTGACTCACACCACCAACTACCAAAGATAGATTTGGTCTCGTAATGGTAAGATAAATACATATTCCAACTAGTGTTCTATATCTTTCTTGATTAGAGAAAGTTTCTCCATATCGCGCCATTAATTTCTTATTTGGATCCATAGGACAATCTACTGGTTTACAATCAATCATACATGTCTCTTTTAGGATGTCAAGAGCATACTTTCTTTGAGAGATTACAACTCCTTCCTTTGATTGGGCTACTTTTATACCCAAAAAATGGTGAGACTTTTAAGATCATTGGTCTAAACATAATTGCACAAGGGTTCCTTTAACTAAGATATTCTAGCAGTATCATTCCCTGTAATGTAATAACTATATCGTCACCGTACACTATTAAGTACACACATTTTCTAGCATAGGTGTGATAATAGAAAACAGAATAATCTACCTCACAATGTTTTATCCCAAATAATTGAACAATATGACTGGACTTTCCAAACCAACCACGAGATTGCTTGAGACCATAGAGAGAGCAGCACAACTTATAAATCAAACCAGACTCTCCCTAATTAATAAACCCATGAGCCTGCTCCATGTAGACTTCCTCTTCTAAATTGTCATGCATAAAAGCTTTTTTAATATCTAATTGATGATCGGGACAATGAAAAATGGCTGCCATGGCAAGTAAAAGTCTAATAGTAGTCATTTTAACCATTGGAGAAAAAGTATCATTGTAGTCATGTCCATAGATCTAAGTATATCCTTTAGCCACAAATCAAACATTGAGGCGATCAACTTGACCATTAGCTCCAACCTTAATGACATAGACCCAAAAACCAACTGTCTTCTTCCCAGAAGAAAGAGGAACTAACTCGCATGTTTTGTTATGTTCAAGAGCTTGTATTTCAGTAATCATGGTTTGTCACCATCCAGAATGATCAAGTGCTTCTATCACATTTTTAGAATAGTAACATAGATAGAGACAGAAGAAATAAAGGAAAAATAGAAAGGAGACAACCTCTAACAGTTAAGAAAATTGTAAGTAGGGTGAGGATTACGGGTAAAGTGAATAACTTTGCAAAATAAGAAAGAAGGATTCCTTTGGAAATAGAATGGAGTAGGGAACTTTATTGTCAAACGTAGAAGGCATTCTATTAATAAGAAAACAAGCATTTAGGATAGCATCACCTCGATAATGAACAAGCATATTTGCACCAAGCATTAAGGTACAACTTACAAGCAGTTTCAACCAAGTGTCTATTTTTTCTTTCTGCTATAAACATTTTGTTGAGGTGAGAGCAAGTACACTAATGCAAAATATCGTGTAAGCTTAAGAGTTTAGAGAAATCAGAGGAAAAATATTCTTTGGAGTTATCGCTTCATAAGATTTTGATTACTTTACCAAATTGATTTTTGATTTTATTAAAGAAAGACATGAAAATAGACAAAAGCTCAGAACAATTTTTCATTAGATAAACTCAAGTACATCTAGAAAACTCATTAATGAAAGTAACAAAATATCTAAAATCCAAAAGATGACACGAATTAGCCCCAAATATTAGAATGGATGATAAGAAAAACAAAGTTACATCTAGATTTAGAATGTTTAAGAAAAGAAAATCTGACATGTTTTCCTAAATGGCATGATTCACGTTCTAAAGTTGAAGTTCAGGAACCATCTTTAAATTTGACAAATGAGAATGACCTAAGCGTTCATTTAACAGTTTAAGAAATGTGGATGTAACACAAGATAGAGATGAGTTAGTACCAAGGTAGTATAGGCTTCATGTCCTTTGCCACTGTACCACGTTCATGTATAACAAAAGAGTTGGCATTAAGGTTATTGAACAATTCAATGATTTGGTTAATTGACTTAAAGAAATAAGAAGAAAGGGACAAATTTGACCAATTCCATGAGCTACTTTAGATCTTTTGGCCAGGGTCATGAAATGAGGTGTTTTAGAAAGGAGAGAGAAGAGAAAACAAAGAGATATTACCGTATATATGATCAAAGGCATCTAAGTCAATTATAAATGGATTTTGACTCTCCACAAATTGTGAAATGCTAGTAGTTGACAGTTGTAGATGATTATGCTACGCTATTGGATCTTAACCTCAAATATTCTTGATATTCTTCATTAGAGAACTTTGGCTTAAAAATTTCAGATTTGGAAATATTGGTTGCCTTGTCAGAAACGCCATGTAGAGTAACAATTCCCTTGGGTGTGGTCCATTCTTTTACAATATATGCATTAAGGACAACCTCTACCACCACACCCTCTTCTAGTGCCACGACATCATTTCCACGATTAGAAATCATGGCAGAAGACTCACTAGATTCTTAAATACTTTCTACTCTTGAGAATTGGAACTCAAAGAAGTCATGGTGTCAAGTTTTCCGTAGAAGGAACTTCTTGACCAATTAAAATTTGATCTCTAACATGATCAAAATCTATATTCATTGCACAAAGGATCATAGCCATATAAAACTTATCCAACTTCTCTTTTATCTCATCTAATTAGTCAACTTCCAAGAATATCTTCAATTCCTTAATTGATGATTGTGCTATAGATACAAAAGACATCATGTCATTATCAAATTGCTTCAGAGAAGCCAATCAATTAGCAGAATCGTAGAGGCATTGTATATTTTTTGCAAAAAATACTTAGGGCCTTTCTCCAAAAGTAGTTACGGGTTTTGAATGACCTGAGAGGGCTCAAAATATTGGGCTATATTGATTGCCAAAATAGAGCACAAAGCTAAAAAATAGTTTTCTTCCACTTTTGAACTTGATTTAATGGTACTTTACTTCCATCTTCTTCTACGTGATCATGAAAACCTTGGCCAAGGAGCCAAAGTTCAACTATGGTAGACCATGATAGATAGTTTTTCCATTTAATTTCTCACAATTTATTGAAGGGATTCTGGGAAAAGAGAAGATAGTCCTTGAAGACATGTTGAAACAAGGAAGATGTAGGGACACAGTCCTGGAATGCAATAGAGAAAGAACACGAACCCTAGGGTTTCAAGAGAGAGAAGAGAAATCGTGAGTAACTCTAGACTACTCCCCAAATGCTACCAAATCAAAGAATGGAGGGTGGAAATGAACTCATAAGATTTAGACGAGTCGAACCGTGGTGGCCCGTAAAGATTATGACCATTGGAAGGCGACATGTGAGACACAAGTGCCTAGGTCGATTGAGGCAGTGATAGCGTGTCAATAAGATTTTGGATGCGCTGCCACCGGGGTTGGGTTGTGCTCCTCAAGGTGCACCAGACCCAAGTGATGACAGACGAAACTTCAGCGACAAACATCAATGGACGATAGCGAACATCTAGGGACGATGATCGGATGACAATTTCTTTGCCAAATAGAGACAAGCAAAGCCGGATCGACCCTCTCTGATACCTATTTGAGAAAAATACAAAAGAATAGATAATGAATTTGAGAGAGTGAAATTCCCTCTCTTAGGATCTAATATTTATAATGACTGTGGTGATTTTAGATACAATGTATGAGAGGGAAGAGAAGAAAATATGAAAGGACATATCTAAGAACTAGGTACAGCATAAAGCACACAACAACTTTTCAATAAATTCTATTTAAGACAACTTATTCTAACAGTTTTATCTACACAAGTTCATAAGTGAGTGATGCCACTACCTTAGCTTTGACATTCAATCAAGCAACCGCATTTTGTTTCTTGCTTTTCCAATAAATAATTTTCCTCCAGTTACAACACAATATCCAATTGTGGAACACCAATCTATACGAGATCTTGCCCAATTTGCAACACAATACCCAATTATTTGAATATTTTCCTTATCTTCATAGAGCAAACCTTCTCATGGAGCCTTTTTGAGATATTTAAGGATGCAAATGGAAACACTCCAACGGTCAAGACAAACAGCCTACATAAACTGACTAACCACTCCAACTACAAGAGGCAATACAAGTATGAGTTCACCATTCTAAAAAACTAACCCTTTTGCATAAGTTAAGGAGTTTTGACAGTCATCATAAGTAGGATGGCTCAAGGTAGATCAGGGGCGGGGTAGTCGGGGAGGATTGAGCCGCATTGGTAAGATGAGGCTTAGCAAACAACTTCCAATAGAAATCAATAGTTATGTCCAAGACAAGAGCAAGGAAAGAAGTATCACCAAGTTGAAGGCCAAAGAGGTCCTCAACAAATCCTTTAGGGGGGGATTCGAAGAAGAATAGAAGATGCCCTAGTCATAGTGGGTACCATGGGTGACCCCAAAATCTGATTATAAGTAGACAAATACTCCATAGGAAGATCACCACTAAAAGTTGCATGACAAACCTCCTCGTTTTGCCAATGTTGCCTAGAGAGAATTCTCCCTCCTAGTTAAAAAAATCTCTTGAAATTTCTCTAGAGTAGTATTCCTCAATTTAAAAGAATTTAAACCTACTATAAAAAGAACATTTTGCATTTAATACATAATATTTATAGCTCAACATAAACTCTTTTAAAAAGTGGATTGAGGCCTAACTCTACTGTACAAAACCAGTTTGCTATGTGAGATTTGTACCTATTTATATACTATAATTTAATTATATTTCTACCAAGGACTAGACAACTCAAGCATAGAACTAGATATTTGTTAGTAGATCAGTAACAAATAACATGATAGGCCTAAGAAACTTTGCTCCGACAGACTTTAATACCAACTTTAAAGTGGATTTAAGCTTATCTCAACCGTACAAAACCAATTTCTTAACATGGTATCAAAGCAGTATCATCATCCTTGACCTCTTTAATCACTAATACTTTCAACATAAATCAAGTTCCCTGGTATCTTCAAACACATGGTTTTCAGCCAACCATGTCTCAATTTCTCTCTTTTATCAAACATAATTGGAAGATAGTCTAAATTAGATTTTACTCACCTATAAGCCACTATACAATAATGCAGAATATTTCATTATGATTTTCAACAAAATATATGATTTTTGGCATGCATCTACAATTATCAAGATTTTAAGGCATAAAGATTTACTCTAATATTAGAAGGCTTCTCTCCTCTTTGGAGCATGGCCATTATCTGCAGAAAAATAATGGAAGGAAATAATCCACACAAGGATAATATGACCTCAATTAAAATAAACAAAATAGAGGATCTAATATTAAGTCTTCCCCAAAACAGTGGTTGATCAATGCGTAAAGTGGATGAAGTAAATTAAATATGTTGTAATTAGTACCAACAAAAAAGTGTTGTAAATAGAGCTTTATGAGGATAAAAAATATCTTCAAAATCTTATTATTAGGATAAAATATCTTTAGAATCTTCGTATATTAACTTAAGTCTTCTTACTTATTCATGCATATTTATTTCCTTGTTTTAGAAAGATTTATTGTTACAAATAGAAGAGCTAAGAATGTAATTGATGTGATTGTTATCAATAAAATTATTTCTTAATTCCCTCCGTAGTTCAAGTCAATGGAACAAGATAAGCTAAAGTTGCAATTTGATGTTTAGTTAAAAATGTCAATCATCTATTTAACCGTGTTCATTTGGGAAGTTTTAGAATCATAAACCAAAGAAAATTTTCCATAATTAAAAAATATATATACCCCTAGAAAATATATATAATTTTTCACAATTATAATCCACAGCTAGAACCCTGAAGTATTTAATGGTCAATAAGTGTCATCTTCTGATCAGTAGAACAATGATCTTCATTGGTTTAAGAGATAGCAAGGACTCAAATATCACCTTGTGCCCGTAGAAAGTGGTTTGTGTGTGCATAGCAGGGTAAATGGGAGAGAAAACATAAACAAAACAAAAACTTACCTCCATATATGATTTTGGATGAGGAGCACTAGATGGTTGAACAGATACAGGAGGGGATGAAGATCTCACTACAAATAACACATTCTAACCATAGATAATATAATTCATAAATAAAATTAATTTATTTGACAGGGATTGAATTAATGTATAACAACCTGATCGGGACTCGTAGTCTGACTTTCCATTAAGGATAGGTTGTTGTATCTATTTAAAAAAAAAACAGTTGTCAAATGTCAAAACATTTTGAACAACTCAAATGGGGATCAAAGTTGTGCCAAAATTCCACTAAGGCAAAATGTTCCATAATAATCTGACCTTTGAAGTTGTTTGAGTGACTTGGTGATCTTCTTGCTTGGAGACCGAGAGTCCACCGGTAGCTATTTTACATCCATAATTTGGAGCAATGATATTTAGTAAGAATGTAAAATTGAGAACGTTAAGAAAACTTATTGCTATATATGCTAGAATTTCTGACATGCAAAGTCACTAATCTTTAAGGAAGCCTCTAAATATTGTAAGAAAGGAAAATGTAGGTGAAAGAGAGAGCTTGCTAGCACAGTCAATATGAAATCCAGGAATAATAGTAAAAATGCACATATGATTTGTCAAAGCTCTTGTTCACCATTATACATCACTATCCTTTTCTCATTCTAGAGGAGGGAATAAATGCACAGGTTCATAAACAACAATCAAGAGCATTCTTAATAAACATAAAAGTGCCACTGCAAAATCATAAAACAAACAATCGAGAACTTTTTTAACAAATATACAAGTGTCATGATCATATCCTAAACAAAACCCTTTAGCAAATATTCAGAGCACTGGAACTGTTCATCTTGTCCCAATATATGAAATAAAAATTTATAATTACCTTCCAATCTTCTTATTGCATTGGTCATCAACTTCATTTCTGCCACTTGCTTATCCAAAAGGCTCACAACTTCTACAAAATATTTCTTCTCTGCAGAGTATAAAACCATATGCAGCAACAAAGTCATTATTCAGTAACAAAAGATGTCAACAAAAATTAGGAGTATTAAAACATTTATAGATATTTTACAGGTAGTAAATTGAAGCTTTATTCATCCACCTTCCATTTTAGAAGCCAGTAATTCCTGGCTAGCTTTTGCCATATCAGCAGCTGCAACTGCAGCTGCTTTTGCAGCCTGTGCAGCTTCTTCTGCCAATGTTGGCTTTGAGCCTGTTCTCTTTAATTGGTCATTTTCCTCTTCTAGGACAACATTGCGCAACCAGGATTTTAACCAAGGGAGAACAGAATTCTAAAACAAGGAACATGCTACCAAAGTTCAGTGAGTCTCAAACCAAATCACAAAGTCATAAAGCTGGATAGAGCAAGAAAATAAGTTAGGTTATAAGAAAAGATGCATATGTCAAACTGAGCCCAATAAGATACCAATTTAGATAGCGTCATCCAGAAAGATTAGTTGCAAATACCTTAATTAGTATAACTGTACCAGCACCAGAAGTTGCTAGTAATCCAACTGCAATAAGGGCATGAGACCAGTGAAAACGGCGGTGTGACAAGGTTGCTAGTGAAGTGATAACACCAGTAGAAGCTGGTACAGTCGTCTTCAAAGGCTGTGGTTGGCCTTGCTGCTGAAAGTTTGAAGATGGATTTAATTGTTCATCTGTGACTATTACAATGAGCCACAAGTTAATATAATTGAAAGAGGCAATCTACTATATGAACAGAATAACTAAATGGGAAATTAACTAGCAGCTTAAACCAAGTCCAAAAACACAAAAGAACAATCGGCAACTTCAACACCAGACAGTATTACTAAATATAAATAAATAAACTCAATTAAATTAAAAAAAGAAAAACTTCATCATCAGACACCGCACCTTGATTTACAGCAGCTGTCTGCACACTGGGAGCTGAATCCTGAGATTCAAATTGAAGATAAGCATTACAACAGAAGAAAATACGGTAAAGTGATAATCCGTTAGCTGTATTCATGCATATACAATAGAAAATTGAGCAATAGATGAAACAGGAAGCCTACAGGCACTCGCCGAAAGGCTTCATCAATCTCCTCCTTCGTAAGGCCCTTCTTCTCCAGAAACGACCGCCTATGGATGACAGGAGAACCTTTAACTTTCGGGTGAGACAGAAATTTCACAGCATTCTGAATTTGTTCCTCACGCATTGGTTCTGAGTTAACAAACACAGATGTGTCTGAACTTTGTTTACCAAGCTCCTCTCCACTATTCTGTTGACCAACATTTTCCTGTTGTGCAATTTCACCACCTACACCATGAAAAAGAGATCCAACGAATCAATTTAATCAAAAGATTCAATACACAAATAATATAACCAACGACTTTTCTGAAACATCAAGCTCAGAAATATCCAATAGCGACAGAGTAAACTAAATAACCACGATAAAAATACGGTATTATCCACAAAGTAACCACACCTATGGAAGAACGAACCAGAGCTCAGGTTAATCACGTAGGTTAGACATTTCATAGAAAGCTATAGTAATTTAATCTGAAACGACAAAATAAAACAGAGCGAAATCACCGTAGTTTTGTTTGTTCTGGAAATTGAATTCATCGACGAATGATTATCCAAATGCAAAGTACGAAGTGGACAGTGTGTTCGTGAGCTTCAAATAATTGTTCGCAGATCATGCATAATATTATCGAGTAGCACGCGAAAAAGAAATGAAAGAAAAGAGAGTATAGAGTGAAACCTGTGATTTGAAGTGTGGAAATGGGAAGAGAAGGGGATTGAGAAGCCATAGCTCCTGGTCCGCACTATCTCTGAACTCCGAATTGAGGTCTGTTTTTGCTCATCGCATTCGCAGTGTAGTTGATTATTGGCGCAGTGATAGAGAAAAGGCAAAATCAAGAGTAATTATTTGCCCTCACTTTTTGAGCCGCTATGTATATCCGTCCTTCAAATTCTTTTTGTTCCACTTTTTAAAAAATATTTTAAAATAAAAATAATAATATCTTTTAAAGCTTAAATAATTCTTTTTATCCCCTCGTAAGTTTGTAGATTTTATATAAGGCACTCGGAAAAAAAAAATCACATTTTTTATTTTTGATAAATTTTTTCCTTCTACTTTAATCCTAATATCTAGATACATTTATTAAATAATGACTAGTTTGTGAAATAACAGGTCAGGAATTAAACATATTAACACGTGCGTATATTTTGTTTTCCTTTTAATCTCTAATAAATTTATATATATTTTTATCCTTAACAAGGATTTTCTCATTTTGGTCCTTGTAATTTTTTTATTATTATTTTTTTAGTATTTGATGAGTTGTTTATGTTAATAAATAAGTAAAATTAATATGTTTTTTTATTGAGTTTTGTTGTGAAATAGGAAATGTTAAAAGAAAAAAGATGTAAACTTTAACCAAGAGAAAATGATACTGATTTGTATCATTTGACTACTTTTTTTATTTTATAAAAAATAATTTTAAAAAGTACATGTATTAGTTCTATTTGATCGATAACATTTTTATTTATCACTTCAAATATGTCAAAGAATATTGATCAAAGCAGAAATAAAAATTGTGAGAGATCAAAATGAGAAAAAATTATTAAGTAAAAAAAAATTGGAAATTTTCACAATCGGAATCACGAGACGAAAATTAATTTAAAAGACACAGGAGTTACCACAATAAATGTTTGATTTAGTTTCTAATTTTTTTTTCACATTTGATCCCTAAAGCTTTTTTTTTTATTTTGGATCTGATCCCTTACAATATATCATATATTTTGTATTGATATAATACGTTGTCATATCATATAAAATATATATTGTTATGATAAAAAAAATAGGAGCTAAACAAAAAAATTAAAAATATTTTTAAAATAGCTTTAAAAAGTAAATACAATAGTGGGAATGAAATACAAATGAATATTTTTTTTCAAGAATTAAATACAAAAACTAAATATTTCAAGGACAAAAGTCAAAATTATTATAGACTAAATGCAAAATTATTAAATTTGTTAGGAACAAATAACAAATTTAATTTTTATATTTCATTAATAACTTAAATTTTATTTATGAACGAAATATTAGCATACAGAAAAACTAATGAATGTTTTAATGTTTTAATAAAAAACAATATTAATTTTATTCTTTTTCTAATATAAAATGTTAAACTAAGTGAAATTTAATGGAAGAGAAATTTAAAATTTTCCAAAAATACTAAGAAAAAATGTTTGCAATATTTACCTTTTAAAACAATAACATTAAAAAAAGGTGTAAGAGAAAGAAAAAAACATAAAAAGAAACTAAATTGTGTTTATAAAAAATATTTAAAACCTTTTGTATAAAAATTTATCATATATAGCTTTATATGATAAAAATAAATAAAACATAACTCAAAAGTTAGTTTAAACAAATATAGTAGATAAAATTAAGAAAAAAAAATGTTACGTTTCTATACTGATTTGTCTCAATTTAAAATTATGTTTAGTTTTTAACTATGTCAAGTTAAAAGACAAGTAACTTTTGACTTATAACAATGGTATTCTTCGTGTAACATAGTAGTATTATATATTTTTATGTTTTGCCCAGGAATTTTTTAATAAAGGTTTCTTAAAGTTTGTGAATGATAAGAAGATATTACATATATATGGCTAGTCCGTAAGGTTTTTTCACTTCTTTTCATATTTTATATGCGAATGATATTTTTGCTTTCTGTAGGGCAGATAATAAGTCTCTTAAAAATTGGAGTATTTTTTTAAAAACATATGGTAATTTCTCGGGTCAATATGTTAATAATTCTAAGAGTGATTTTTTCACCATAGATAATTCGGCAAGATTTGTCACCAAAATTCAGCGTATTCTTTCTTGTAGTCATTATTGTTTGTCTTTCACTTATTTAGGAGTGTTTATCCTTGTTGGTGCTCAAAGGGGTCGTTTTCTTCAACCTTTGGCTGATAAAGTCAAATTGAAACTTGCTTATAGGAAAGGTAAATCTCTTTGCATGATGGATCAGGTTCAGTTAGTCAATACGGTGATTACGAGTTTTCTATATTATAGTTTTAATTTGTATAAATGACATGTTTCTCTTCTTAAGCAAGTTGAGTAGTGGTGTCGAAATTTGATCTGGACTAATGATATTCTGAAAAAAAGATATAGTTAGTGTTAATTGGACTACGATTTGTTCTCCGCATTGAAAATGGAGGTTTGAAGATTATTAACCTTCACCATGAAAATAATGCATATTTTCTTAAGCTTGCTAAGAAAATAATATTGAAGAAGAAAAATATTCTATCAAATATTAGCGAATGTTTTGGATATTGTTATATGGCGGGAAAATGATTTTAAGGATAAAGGATAATTAGTATGTTTTGCAAGTTTGAAACTTCACCCATTAGATTTTATTTAGTTATTGTATATTTTATTAAACTATTTTATACACATAATTTCGTATATTTTGAATCAATTCAGATAAATTTCCTTCTTATTTAACGTAATCAATTATAAAACTTGTTTCTTTCAATTGATTATAACAATAATTAAGTACATAAAGATAATCTCTTTTATTACTAATTTATATACACAAACAAAGATTCCATCTACAAGTGCTATAGGTGGAGGACTATTGCCTAGGATGGAATTTAGGTACGATTAAGGGATAAAAATGTTGTCGTATTTGCCTATGATTTGTTTGGATTAGGTAATTAATAGCACTGCATCTTACCCACTCTTGTGTCTGTATATTACATCCTCATCAGAACTTTTTTGCAGTTGAAATTTAAAATATATATTGTTTAACATCTCTAAATTTAAGGAGTTCTGTTGGATTATAATTTTAAAAGATTATGTTAACATAATTTTTTTTTGTGAATTTAAAAGATTAAATAAAAATGTAATGACTTGTAAAGTTTTATTTAAAATACACTTGTATCAATATTTTTTAGTTTTAATTATAATAAATTTATATTGTAAGAATGATAAGATTGGAAAGAATTTTATAAAATTATAAAATTTGAATGGAGTTGAGATTTTTTAGCAAGCATTTAAAGTTAAGAGTCAATTGAAAATATAAAGAAATAGTGAAATTTTAAGGTAAACCAAAATAATTTTCCTTACTTTTTTTATATTTATTTTTTGTGAACTTCTCCTTTAAATTATCAATAAATTAATGATTTGAATACATTTGTGTATTTGTCTATTTGAGATTTTTTTTAAAATTATTTAAAAAATTAGAAATTAGTTGTTTTTGAATAAGGGACTGAAAGAGTATTTTTCACCAGTTGAATATGTTACTTCTTCGATCATTATTTCTTTCTTACTTCAAATTCCTATTTTAGTAATTTGTCTTTTGCTCTCAATCGGGATTGAGATTAATATATGTATCATGATTAATAGTACATTACTTAATTTTTTTTTATGGTTTAATCTGTATTAATATTTTTTTACCTTAATGCATTTTTCATATGACGGTTGGTCGGTATCAAGTAATGAAGCGTCTGTTCGACTCCTAACAAACACTTGTCTTTCAAAAAATATTATTTCTAATTTTTTAATTTTCTTAAAAACTAGTCCTATAAAATTGGTGTTGCTTCCTTCTCTTCCACTTTGTTTATATGGTTGATTATGTGACAAACAAATGTTACGTGAACTCTCGTAATTAATGAATAATAATGTAGTTTCTTACTCATCAAATAAATTTATTTTCTTAGAGGAAATTATACTCGTGGTCCCTTTGATGTAACCAAAACATTTTCTCATTTTTCATTCTTTCAACCAATTTCATTGCTAAGAGAAAACAAATTTATAACGTGTTTTCTTGTCAGGATCATGGATATAATAAGAATTCGTAAAAATAAATAAAATATGACATTTCCAATGACATATGTTTTATTTTCGATTTGATTCATTAATCATAAGTCGTAGCTAATGATGTGTCATTTATATTTACCATATAAGCAACACTATAAAGTGAAAGAAAACCAACATATGTTTTTACGATTAATTTCTTCATATGTTTTAAAGGACTAAAAATAATTATGATTTAGGAGGATTAATTTCAATAGATCCTTTTAGAGGACTAAAAAATACTTGTGTCAAATTGAAGGAATAAAAATCTAAACTAATTTACAAAAAATATACAGTTATCTTAGCGATGGAAATAATCAATTTTACACGAGTTTATCATACTATTCAAGTTATATGCTTCCAAATAATAAATAAATTTTAGTATAAATTTTGTATGTAATTTTTATTTTTTTTCATAATAATGGATTGAAACACTGAAATGCATGAAGAAAAATAAAATAAAATTAGTGGTCCATGTAAATAATTGTGTTAAAAAAGTACACAATGAGATAAATGCTCCTAAAATCATTTAACAAAACACCCCCTGTATAAAGTAAAAGAATGTTTCTACATGTTTTATCAAAGATAGCAAAATATTAAGTATCCAAAGGAATTTATGTACTTTTTACATTTTCTTTTTATAATACACGCATTGAATATTCATCTAAACATAATACACGCATTGAATATTCATCTAAACAAAGTTCACTCGAGTTAAAAAAGAAAACATAAAAAAGTCTTTTACCTATTGATAAATGTTGAGATATTTTTGAAGAAGTCTTATGTTACCGTTAAGATGTGCTAGATATTAGGCATCAGTTATGTTGTTGTTCTAGTTTTTAGGAAATAAAAACTGTTTTCTTATTTTTTTGGTTATTTCTATTTGTTTAGATATTTCTCCTTATGTATTGCCTATATTAAGGCTCTTGCTTGATGAATAAAACGGTGAAGTTAACAGGGGTATCAGAGCTTGAGTTACATACAATAGCAGCAGCTAACATTCAATGGCTTCCTCAGACAACTTCGTACAACCAGCTATTCCGCGCTTCGATGGTCACTATGATCATTGGAGCATGCTCATG
>Ga0123342_1007030_pt1 | contig 15168 bp, 4 predicted proteins | sample Turbeawhitnodule_FD_89960 | JGI IMG/M metagenome (GOLD analysis project Ga0123342, IMG submission 89960) | Root nodule microbial communities of legume samples collected from Mexico - Turtle bean Mexico white nodule | ecosystem: Host-associated > Plants > Roots > Nodule | place: Mexico: Nepantla... | reverse complement strand
TATAAAAAAAATTATTAACAATAAATAACACATTTACAAATATATAAAAATAAAATATTTTTTTAATATATATATATATATATATATATATATATATATATATATATATATGACGTGACAGAAGTCGTACCATGTTGGCACGACTTCATTATGACGTGGCAAAAATCGTGCCAAGTTGACACGATTTCAGTATGACATGACAGAGTCATGTCAAATTGAAACGATTTGTGCATATGAAGTTGTACTGAATTGACACGACTTGCCTAAATTTGTAATTTTTTTTAAACGGACCCCATTTTAGTAAAAAAAATTAAAAAAATAACCAATCATGGTAAAAAATCCTTAATGTTTCGTCAAAACTCACGTTAGTTTTTATGCATGAAAACTAGGACTAAAGTGAAAGTGAAAAAAAAAAAAAACTGGGAATGTTACCGATGCATACCAACAATCATTCAACCTACCTCAAATTTTCCTTAAATTCTTTCCAGACCCTTTTATTGTCCTTTTCTTTTTCATGCTTAGAAAAGTGAGGTCTCACAAAATGAATGAGGTGAGACTTCATTCCTTCTCACAAAGTTATTTTAGATGTTTGATATGCATATGATTATACATAACCTAATAAAACTTTCAACTTCATAAATCAACCTAGCCATTTACTTTAGGTAAATTTTTTTCTTTGACCTACCAACTCTTGGCACAATGAAGGTTATGAGGGGTCGAAGATTTTGTTGGGCTAACAAGTTAAACAACTAAGAAACCAATCTCTTCTACTAATCCTCAACATATTAAATCATTAATTACTTTCCCTAACCAAAAAACATAACCCATTTTAAATGAAACGAAATTAGACTATAAAATTAGCAGACACGTAGAAAGGAAGTTCGTGAAATGTGAAGGAAATCAAGTTGAACAAGTAACACATATGTTGTTAATGTTGTTGTTGTGTAAGTTTTCCATTTAGAAAAAGGGTAATTAGTTACTTGAATGAGATAAAATATTATTATCAAAGATGGAAGAGAAAAACTAGGTGGCTTGTAACCTTGGATAATGAGGTAATGTTGCAGAAAATCTCCGGCAAGGTTCACCATCCTTTTAACCCCCCAAATTGACTTTTCTATCTCTGATGTCACTTCTCTACTCAGATATCATAAACCACTGTGCAATGTCTCTAGAACAAACAAAAATGGAGGCACATGCTATGCTATCATTCAATTGTTTTACCATCCACTTGTTTTAAATTTTTGTAAGATTAATTTTCAATTCTGGGATATGTGTTTAAACTAATTTCAATTACAATTTTTGTATTGGAATGTGTGTCATTAGTTTTACTTGCAAAATAAACACGAAGATTCTATGTTTTGACTTAAGTTTAAGAGATAACATTGTTATGATCAATCATCATATTTGAGATATTATTTGTTTTGGAGGTCGGTGTTTCGTCACAGTTTTATCCTTAAAATATGTTTCGATAGGTTGAGGGAATAAGAAGTATATAAACTGTCATTGATCTTAACTCCTGAACGAGATGAAACTATATTGACGATACGGAACATTTTATTTATTAAAAAAAATCTTTACCATCACATTTTATTTATGCTTAAAAACATGGAGATTGGTTCAAACATCTTAATATTGTGAGATTTTAGCTATTAATAGTATAAATTACTTTATATATTAATAATTTTTTAAGTATCTAAAATAGTATTTAAATTACTTTAATTAATATACTGACTAATAATTTTTTGTTTTTACAATTTATTTTTGACTAATTTTTTTTTTTTTTAGTGTTAAGTCTTATTTGAAATCAATTGTAAGATAAATTGAATGAACTAATCTTATTATCTATATTAAAATCTTTCATTTTTTGTGTGGTCATTGCAGAGGCTTTTAATTCAGCACTGTTTTACATGCATCACCCAGAATATTTCTAGCAATGTTTTCAATTAAAACTTGAAAAATAATTTTGTTAATTCCAACTCATTTCTTCACTCTTTTGTTCACGAAATCTGTTTCCTATCATATCAACTTAGTCTTATTAAAAAACTATGATAATACTAATTAATCCTCTAATTATTTATCATTAATTAAGTGTTTCTCATGAGGGGGTATAAGGTTCCAGTGCTCAAAAACCGGATTCAATTATTATAAAAAAAACCATTGTTTGGTAAAAGGAAGATGAACTGTTGCAATGGTGCCAAAATTTCTGTTGCATATAAAACTTTAGTTTCAATATAAAATAAAAGTATTAACCAACTAAGCATATAAAAAAACACAGTGGTGCCAAAACTTGTGTTGCATAAGGATTTTGATTATTAGAAACATTTTGGTAATATACAGATAAAAAGACAAAGACTTTGACTGTGTTGAACAATTATATTAAGTATATGAAAAATGGGATTGTAGTCAACGTTATAGTTCTACCTTTAAGAAATTGAAATAGTTAGCATTAATTCTCAAGTTATTACCTAATCTTAATTAAAACTAAAATATGTTGGTTTGCACCATATAATTAATTTTCTAATTAGGGTTAGTATCATGATTATTGCTATGAAAATGGGGTTGGAATGAATACGTATGCAATATTCTTCACTGTTTTCACTTACCTAATAACATTGAATAATTAGCACTCACCATTTACTTTTCATTTTTTTTCATTCTTGTTCACAACAATTTTATTAAACAACACAGTTTCCTTTTAAGTAATTCACATTTATATTATTAGTATAAAATATTAATTAGGCACCAATCCATTAGAAGAACTAAGAGTGGAACATGACTTCACTGTACATTTACAAATGTCTCATAATGGTTAGGCATTAGGTAAGTTTGATCTCTTGTACATAAAGGAAAACACATCTTTAATATAAATATTGATTATGGCTATGTACTGATAATATATAATACATTAAAATAACTAATTCATCAGTTAAATTTTGCATATAGTTAATATATATAAGATTAAATATGTTTTTTTTTTCAGTAGTACGTATAACATGAAATTGGTTTTTGTTTATGGTCTAAACTTTAAATCATCTAAGTACTTGTAGTATGAAAATGATTGGAATGAATTTTTTTACCTGTGAAATGATTGTTAGTTTTTTTCAAAGATTGTTAGTTTTTTTCAAAGTTCATCGTTGTTTTAATTGTAAATTGATGCTCCCTGTAATTACTTTCAATAGGTTGATGACTTGATGAATTGAAACCTCTGACCGATCATTTCTATATTACAATGAAGTGGAACCTCAAATTGAACAAATTTCATATAAAGAATGACTCATTTAAATCATTTTCATCTTACTAGCAGATAATCTAAAGTTTATTTTAAGAACGAAAAACATATTCAACCCATATAAATAATTAAAATTGCAGAAAGTAAGACGAAATTTCGCAAGTTTCGGCAGATGATAGTCTTGGTTTGCACTGAATTTCTGAAAAATTTTCCCGAAATAGTTTTTTCCTGAAACTCCAGGTAAGAATATCAAAAAAATTTGGGACAAAACAAGACAAATTATAGGTCAAACGGATGAGTATTCACCTAGGAAAAAAATCAAACAGTTTCACACACAAACAAACATTCCTTTCAGTCCTAGCAGTGATGAATAAAAAATTTATTGCAAATCTCGTGGGATGAATTTTGGGCTCAAATCTTAGCCAAAACTCAATAGACACAATGACGAATATCTGGTAAAAATTTTATACCAAAATACCCAAGGAGTAAGGCGCAGTAAGTCCCAGACTGAGAGTGAACAAAATTGATTTTCCGAAAACAAAATGTCTTGGTTTTTCTTCCCCGTATCTTCTTTTTATGATTTGTTTGTTTATGTACATGCCTCCTTACCTAAGTGCAAAAAACATATGAAAGTAATTGTGTGAATTTTTTCAACGCAATACGGACCCATAATAAAATTGCAGAAAGTAGAGCGAAATTTCGCAAGTTTGGGTAGAGGATAGCCTTGGTTTGCACAAAATTTCTGAAAAATTCTCCCAAAATAGTTTTTTCCTGCAATTCCAGGTAAGAATCTCGACTGAATTTGGGACAAAACGCGATAAATTTCAGGTCAAACGGATGAGTATTCACGTAGGAAAAAAATAAAACAGTTTTACACACAAACGAACCTTCATTTCAGCCTTGTCAGTGAGAATAAAAAATTTATTGAAAATCTTGTGGGACGTATTTGGGACTCAAATCTTAGCCAAAATTTAATGGACACAATGAAGAATGTCTGGTAAAAATTTCAGACCAAAATACCTAAGGAGTAAGGCGCAGTAAGTACCAGACCGATGGTAAACAAAAATGGTTTTCCGAAAACAAAACGTCTTAGTTTTTCTTCCTTGTATCTTCTTTTTGTGATTTGTTTGTTTATGGACCTGCCTCCTTATCTGGGTGCAAACAAAATATAAAATTACTTGTGTGAATTTTTTTAAACGCAATACGGACCCAAAATAAAATAGCAGAAAGTAGGACGAAATTTTGCAAGTTTCGGTAGAGTATAGTCTTGGTTTGCACAAAATTTCTTAAAAATTCTCCCGAAATAGTTTTTTCCTGAAACTCTAGGTAAGAATCTAGACTGAATTTGCGACAAAACGCGACAAATTTCAGGTCAAACGGATGAGTATTCACCTAGGAAAAAAATCAAACAGTTTTACACAAACGAAACTTCCTTTCAGCCTTGAAAGGTGATGAATTTTTTTTATTGCAAATATTGTGGGACGAATTTGGGACTCAAACCTCAACCAAATCTTAATAGATACAATGAGGAATGTATGCTAAAAATTTTCTTCCAAAATACCCAACGAGTAAGGCGCAGTAAGTCCCAGACCGAGAGTGAACAAAACTGGTTTTCCGAAAACAAAACGTCCTGTCTATTCTTCGCCATATGTTCTTTTTGTGATTAGTTTGTTTATGAATCTGCCTCCTTACCTGGGTGGAAAAGCCATATGAAAGTACTTGTATGAATTTTTTCAACGCAATACGCACACAGAATAATATTGCAAAAAGTAGGGCGAAATTTTGCAACTTTCGATAGAGTATAGCCTTGGTTTGAACAAAAGTTCTGAAAAATTCTCCTGAAATAGTTTTTTTCCTGAAACTCTAGGTAAGAATGTTGACTGAATATGGGACAAAACGCGACAAATTTCAGGTCAAACGGATGAGTATTCATCTAGGAAAACAATCAAACAATTTTACACACAAACGAACCTTACTCTCAGCCCTGGCAGTGATGGAAAAAAAAATTATTGCAAATCTTGTTGGACAAATTTGGGGCTCAAATCTCAGTCAAAACTCAATAGACACAATGACGATTGTCTGGTAAAAATTTCAGACCAAAATACCTATGGAGTAAGGCGCAGTAAGTCTCAGACCGAGAGTGAACAAAACTGGTTTTCCGAAAACAAAACGTCTTGGCTTTACTTCCCCGTATCTTCTTTTTGTGATTTGTTTGTTTATGGACATGCCTCCTTACCTGGGTGCAAACAACATATAAAAGTACTTGTGTGAACTTTTTCAACGCAATACGGACCCAGAATAAAATTGCAGAACGTATGGCGAAATTTTGCAAGTTTCGGTATAGTCTTGGTTTGCACAAAATTTCTGAAAAATTCACCCAAGAGTGAACAAAACTGGTTTTCCGAAAAACAAAACGTCCTAAATTTTCTTTCCCGTATTTTCTTTTTTTGAATTGTTTGTTTATGGACCTGCATCCTTACCTTAGTGCAAACAACATATGTGATTTTTTTCAACGTAATACGGACCCAGAATAAAATTGCAGAAAGTATAGCGAAATTTTGCAAGTTTCCATGGAGGATAGCCTTGGTTTGCAAAAAATTTCTGAAAAATTCTCCTAAAATATTTTTTTTCCTGAAACTCCAGGTAAAAATCTCGACTGAATTTGAGACAAAATACGACAAATTTCAGGTCAAACAGATGAGTTCTCACTTAGGAAAAAAATCAAACAGTTTCGCACACAAACGAACCTTCCTCTCAACCCTGTTAGTGATAAATAAAAATTAATTGCAAATCTTATAGGACGATTTTGAGGCTCATTTCTCAGCCAAAACTCAATAGATACAATGAAGAATGTCTGGTAAAAATTTCATACCAAAATACTCAAGGAGTAAGGCGCAATAAGTCCCAAACCGAGAGTGAACAAAATTGGTTTTCCGAAAACAAAACGTCAATTGACTTTTCTTCCCCGTATCTTTTTTTTGTGATTTTTTTGTTTATGGACTTGTCTCCTTACCTGGGTGCAAAAAACATATAAAAGTAATTGTATGAATTTTTTTTCAATGCAATACGGATCCAGAATAAAATTGCAGAAAGTATGACGAAATTTCGCAAGTTTTGGTAGAGTATAGCTTTGGTTTGCACAAAATTTCTGAAAAATTCTCCCAAAATAGTTTTTTCCTGAAACTCCAGGTAAGAATCTCGACTGAATTTGTGACAAATTTCAAGTCAAACGAATGACTATTCACTTAGGAAAAAAATCAAACAATTTCATAAACAAACGAACCTTCCTCTCAGCCCTGTCAGTGATAAAAAAAATTTACCGCAAATCTTATGGGACAAATTTGGGGCTCAAACCTCAGCCAAAACTCAATAGATACAATGAAGAATGTCTGGTAAAAATTTCATACCAAAATACCCAAGGAGTAAGGCGTAGTAAGTCCCAGACCGAGAGTGAACAAAACTGGTTTTCCGAAAACAAAACGTCCTATCTTTTCCTCTTTGTATCTTCTTTTTGTGATTAGTTTGTTTATGGACCTGCCACCTTACCTGGGTGCAAACAACATATAAAAGTACTTGTTTGAATTTTTTCAACGCAATACGGACCCAGAATAAAATTGCTGAAAGTATGGCGAAATTTCGCAAGTTTCGGTAGAATATAGCCTTGGTTTGCACAAATTTTCTGAAAATTTCTCCTGAAATAATTTTTTCTTGAAACTCCAGGTAAGAATCTCGACTGAATTTGGGACAAAATGCGACAAATTTCAGCTCAAACAGATGAGTATTCACATAGGAAAAAAATAAAACAGTTTTACACACAAACGAATTGTTGAAAATAGGCCAAAATTTTGCAAGTTTCGGTAGAGTATAGCCTTGGTTTGCACAAAATTTCTAAAAAATTCTACCGAAATAGTTTTTTCCTGAAACTCCAGGTAAGAATCTCGACTGAATTTGGGACAAAACGCGATAAATTTCAAGTCAAACGAATGAGTATTTACCTAGGAAAAAAATAAAACAGTTTTACACACAAACGAAACTTCCTTTGAGCTCTGGCAGTGATGAAAAAAAATTTATTGCAAATCTTTTGGGACGAATTTGGGGCTCAAATCTCAGCCAAAACTCAATAGATACAATGAAGAATGTCTGGGAAAAATTTAATACCAAAATACCCAAGGAGTAAGGCGTAGTAAGTCTCAGACCGATAGTGAACAAAACTGGTTTTCTGAAAACAAAACGTCCTGTCTTTTCCTCTTTGTATTTTCTTTTTGTGATTAGTTTGTTTATGGACCTGCCACCTTACCAAAGTGCAAACAACATATAAAAGTACTTGTTTGAATTTTTTCAAGGCAATACGGATCCAGAATAAAATTGTTGAAAGTAGGGCGAAATTTCGCAAGTTTCGGTAGAATATAGCCTTTGTTTGCACAAATTTTCTGAAAAATTCTCCTGAAATAATTATTTCTTAAAAATCCAAGTAAGAATCTTGACTGAATTTGGGACAAAACGTGACAAATTTCAGCTCAAACGGATGAGTATTCACCTAGGAAAAAAATAAAACAGTTTTACACACAAACGAATTGCTGAAAGTATGCCGAAATTTTGCAAGTTTCGGTAGAGTATAGCCTTGGTTTGTACAAAATTTCTGAAAAATTCTCACAAAATAGTTTTTTCTTGAAACTCCAGGTAAGAATCTCGACTGAATTTGGGACAGAACGCGACAAATTTCAAGTCAAACGAATGAGTATTCACCTAGGAAAAAATAAAACAGTTTTACACACAAACGAAACTACTTCCTTTCAGCTCTAGCAGTGATGAAAAAATATTTATTGCAAATTTTGTGGGACGAATTTGGAGCTCAAATCTCAGCCAAAACTCAATAGATACAATGACGAATGTCTGGTAAAAATTTCATACAAAAATACGCAAGGAGTAAGACGCAGTAAGTCCCAGACCGAGAGTGAACAAAACTGGTTTTCCGAAAACAAAACGTCCTGGTTTATCTTCCTCGTATCTTCTTTTTGTGATTTGTTTGTTTATGGATCTGCATCCTTACCTTAGTGCAAACAACATATAAAAGTACTTGTGTGAATTTTTTTTCAACACAATACGGACCCAAAATAAAATTGTAAAAAGTAGAGCGAAATTTTGCAAGTTTCTATAGAGGATAGTCTTGGTTTTTACAAAATTTCTGAAAAATTCTCCCAAAATAGTTTTTTCATGTAACTCAAGTTAAGAATTTGTAGTGAATTTTGGACAAAATGCGACAAATTTCAGGTCAAACAGATGAGTATTCACCTAGGAAAAAAATCAAACAGTTTCACACACAAACGAACCTTACTCTCAGTCCTGACAGTGATAAATAAAAAATTTATTACAAATCTTATGGGGCGAATTGGGGGCTCAAATCTCATCCAAAACCCTATAGATACAATGAAGAGTGTCGGGTAAAAATTTCCTTCCAAAATACCCAAGGAGTAAGGCGCAGTAAGTTCCAGACCGAGAGTGAACAAAACTAGTTTTCCGAAAACAAAACGTCTTGGTTTTTCTTTCCCATATCTTTTTTTTTTTGTTTATTGACCTGCCAACTTACCTGGGTGCAAACAACATATAAAAGTACTTATGTAAATTTTTTAAACGTAATACGGACCCAGAATAAAATTACAAAAAGTATAACGATATTTCGGTAGAGGATAAATTATAAACTTAAATATACTATATATCAATAATTTTTTCACTAAGTTAAACAAAATCTTATTAAAAGTCAAGTACACCACAACTAACAGTTTGATTTTGTTTAAAATAAAAAATTTAACAATCCTAACGATCTAAGATATGTTTTTGCTTTGTTTATACACTATTCTTGTTTGAAGTGATACGAAATAGTGAATTCGTTAGGACTTTGTTGGGGTCCCAGGGAAGAACTGCATTTGATTTAATAAACTAGCGTACAAGATGAAAAGAAGAAACTAATTTTCGTGTTTTGTTATGTTATTCATAGATGGTCGATATTTTCAGAGGAAAGTTGCTTTTCAATGTGGGACATGAAAAGTGAGGTTGAAAGTTGCTGAGACGCTGCCACGTGGCTACCTACCCTCGTTGGTAGTTTAAGTTTGTTGCTTCCCATGGAGAAGGTGGCCATTGTTATACGTATGTGCCAGATTGTGCCTTGTTCTTGTTGGACAAGCCAAGCTCACGTTGAAAATCTGCATCTCTCCTCATACAATTTTATCTTATATAACATAGACATTCATATTAATACGACATGACACAGAGATACAAATCTATATATTATATAGTTATAAATTATATAAATTGACAATAAAAATTTATGTGCATAAATATATTTTATTTTTTATTAGTAAAAAGATGTTTTGTTCAAAATAATTTTTTTTTTATTTTTATAATCATACTAAAATTTTTTACAATAAATTTAAAATTTTTAAAAATTAATATTTTTTTAAATTGTATTAGAATTGTATTAAAATTGTCAAAAATCCAACAAATATTTTTGAATTAGACATTTTATCGATACGTGTCCTACAAGTGTTGGTGTCTGATATGTGTGTCCGTAGTGAGAGAAGTGTATGAGCCTTAAGATTTTATACATTTTCTTCCTTCAACTTCATGCTTTAATTTCGTGTGTTTTCTGCGTATATGAAGAATATGTCATGGAGTCAAAGTTCAGAGTTGACTTCCTCGATGTAATTAAGGTAAAGACAAAGTAGAAAGGAAACAAGATAAAGCAAAGAAGAATATGCATGCTAATGCTGTTTGTCTTAGGCAAGGTGGAATAATAATAAATGCATACCATATTATTTTCCTCATTTTTTAAAAAGTTAATAATAATTTATATAATTACGAAACTTTCCTTTTTCAGTTAGATTGACGAAGAAACTAACATCCATTTATTATTTTAAATACTAAAAAATATTAATATTATTAAATAAATATTTATAAAATAAATTTTAAAATCATATTTAAATTAATTATCAGTTTTTTAGCTACTAATATTTTAAATTTTAAATTAATATCAAGGCTAATAGAAACTAAATTTAAAATATAAAATAGTCTTATCTAAAATTTTAATAGCTAATCGTTAAATAATAATTTAGATACTAAAATAGTATATATTTTTATTAGTAATAAAAACTACTTTAATGTCAATGACTTGTTTAATTTATAAAATAATTTTTAATTTAGTTAATATAATAATTAATTATTTTGATTTTTAAAATTAATTTTTTTTAATAATTTTCTTTTTGGTTAGTTTTCAAAAGAAAAGGCATTTCATCAACCTTTTTATTAAAAAAATGAAAATTATGACAGTCTACCTTTGAAATTAAGCATTATGATTAGAAGCAATATTACTCTAAGGAGTGTCTTTTGATGCCCTTTAGTGGGACAAACTTGTAATCTTCTATCATAGCATAGTAAATAAGTTTTGAAAGCATTTGATATATCTATCTGTTCTATATATATACAGCAATCACCTCTCTCTGGTGAATATCCAACTTCCAAGACTACCTTGTAAGTCTTTCATTACTCCATCCAAGGTTTGGATTCTCTTGCTCTCATTTAGTTTTCAAGGAAATGAATTCTTGTGCTGTTTTATTCTCAACATTTTTATGCAGTTTGTTTGAGTAGGTGGTGATTATGGGGAGAGCACCATCCAGTGATGAAAGTGGCTTGAAGAAGGGGCCTTGGACCCCAGAAGAGGATAATATATTGGTGGATTACATTCACAAACATGGCCATGGCAGTTGGAGAGCACTTCCAAAGCTTGCAGGATTGAACAGGTGTGGCAAAAGTTGCAGGCTAAGGTGGACAAACTATTTGAGGCCTGACATCAAAAGAGGAAAATTCTCTCAGGAAGAAGAGCAACTCATCATCAATTTACATGCAGTTCTTGGCAACAAGTAAATTACTATTCATTTCATCTCATTCATTACTAAATGGAAATGCATAATTAGAATGAAACATGCTTGGTCTATGTAACCATGCTGTGTTTATTTCTTCATAGATGAAAAAAAAGTGATTGTATGTGCATTATTTCCATGATTAGGTGGTCAGCTATAGCAGGTCATCTTCCAGGTAGGACTGATAATGAAATCAAGAACTTGTGGAACACTCATTTAAAGAAAAAGCTTCTACAAATGGGGTTGGATCCAGTGACTCATCGTCCAAGATCAGACCACCTTGATCTTCTATCCAGTCTTCAACAGTTGCTGGCTGCTACAGACATTTTCACAAACAGTTGGGACATTAATGTTGCAAGGCTGCAATCAGATGCCACAGAACTAGCCAAACTCCAATTGCTGCATAACATACTTCAAGTCCTTGGGGCCAATCCTTCCTCAAACATGGACTTGCTCAATCCCTTTGGACCATCACTGAATGAAGTTTTGGGATTGGATCAGTCCAAGCTCCAAAACCCTTACAATGGTTCAACTGGTTTTGTTTCTCAGAATCAGCCAAACTTCCAAAGCTTTGAAGCCCCTTCTCAGCAGCAAGGTCTACCTAACCACATGAAATCTGAAAAGGTTGATGAACAACTTGGTGCCTCATATTCTCTTCCAACACCATTAGATTCTCTTCCAAATCTAGTTTCAGCATCACCAGAATGTTCAGCTGGGAAGGAAATGGAAAACAAGGTAAACCCAAATGAGTTTTGTGAGCCTTCTTCCACTTCAACCACCTTTGAAATGTGGGGAGATTTCATGTATGAAGAAGTAACTGATGCTTATTGGAAAGATCTCATGGAGTAAGTAACTTTTATGTCACTGTTTTTTAGCTCCACTTGTGCTATTATTCTATTTTTCTCTTATGAATTTTTTTATTTTTTGCTGATTTTTTCATACCTTTTTGCAGGCAATAACCAGTAGAATCCAACTGCGATAATAGGAATTATCATTGATCTCTATGATGAAAACATGGTTCATTTAGAAATAGTTGGTTGGTTCCTATGAAATTGAAGATGGATTCATCTTTATACAAGGTTCCATTGTATCGTATATAGGCTCATGCACCATGGAGATTGTAATTTATTTTGTAGAATAATAATATTCTCATATATATTGTTTCATTTCATCATATATATATATATATATATATATATATATATATATATATTCTTTCTTAAACAATATTATTTGTGAAGAATGAAAAAAAAATTATACTTTTAAAAACTTTCATGTTGGATATTATTATATAATTTTACATCTCAGTTAAGTTAAACACCTCAAATAATATTAATTATCTGTTATCACATAAAAAAATATTATTAAAAGAATAAAAAAAAATACAAAAAGATTAGATCAAAACTCGTTAACAAAAGATATACTATAGTTATTAATAAAGAACTCTAAGAATATGTAGAAACTTATTATACCAATAAAATGATTATCTAAGAATAAATCATAAATGTTGAAACTATTTAAATTATTTTGAGTTTTTTAATGACTATTTTATTCAGTAAAAAAGAAGAGTCCTTATGCATTGAATGGTTGAAAATTAAACAAATTTAAAGTCAGAAATAAGGGTGGAAGATTGCTGTTATGACGTGAGGCATCAACTTTTTCTTAAAGTCTAGTCTATTTTTACAAGAAAAATTTTGTTTAGTAAAAACATTTATTTACAATCTTTATAATAATATAATATTTTAAATTAAAAAATAAAATGAATATTATTAAAATATAAATTTATTTGATTATTAAGTGGATGTATTTACCGTTTGAAATGTGAAAATATTATCACTGTTTTTACAATTATATTTGATCATGCACTGTATTCACAAAGTTGTTTATGTGTGTTTTTACAATACTATCAAAGAACTAATACTTTACACAAAAACTAATATTCAATTAAAATAAGTATTTAACTTAATTTCGTAAGTCTCTCAACTCCATATATTAATATTTAAAACATTTTAGTACATTAATTCTTTCATCCAAAATGTATATTTTATAAACAATACGTTATTTTATTCAAATTGTGAACTTTGTTAGAGACTGCTGTTTTCACTTTTGAAGTATATTTCAAAAGTTTTTCACCAATTATAATTTTTTAATATTAATAATTTGACTTGTTCAATAGTAATAATCATAGTTAGTATTAAGAACTGAAAAAGTCAACTTTAAAAAATGGGTTTATAAAATAATATTCTACACTCATTATCAACTTTGATATTATATTAAAAGTTAAATTTTAAATATAATTTAATATTACAAAATCAATTCATAAATTTATTAGGATTATCTCATATTGAATCTTCATTAAAACAAGAAAAAAAAATATTTACGAATAATATAGAATAATTTTATCCAAATAAAATAGTTTTAAACTGTTTTTTAACAAAAACTCACTATAACAAAAAATCATCAAATATAAATCAATTTTTAGATACCAAAATAATTAGTTACAATAGTAACTAAATTAGAAACTATTTTAAAAATTAAAAAAAAATAGTTTATAGATTAGTTTCTATTATTGTTAAATGGTTTTTAAATTAGTATCTAATTAGCAACCAATGTTTTAACTACCAATTATTTATATTCTAAATTTGGTAACAAAAACATTAGTTTCTAATTAGATACCAATCTAAAAATCATTTATCAATAATATAAACTAATTTAGAAACAAAAATTTATTTAGTACTTAAAATAGTCTTTATTTAGTCACTATAACAACTAATAATTTTTTGTTTCTAAAATTGATTTTTATTTCATAATTTTCTTGTAGTGACTTATGTATGATAAGTTTTTCTTCTTATTATGGATGGTAAATATGTTTACTTAACAATAAATATCTCATGTCAAAAGATATTATTAATTATTTTAAAATTCATACCTACAAATATTCATAATTGAATAATATTCAAATGAACATTAAACTAATAATAATATCAGAATATTTAGTAAAACTGTGTATTGGATAAATGTGTCATCAATTTTGAAAATAGAAGAAAATTAAACTTTGCATACGTAAACCTAATCATCTTTTCATCTTTAATGAGACTAATTTATCTTATCTTTCCACTTGAAATTAAAGCATAGAACAAGAGTCAAAAGACAAAAACAAAGTAATAAAACTGAATGGAGACTTTAAAGATCTTATAAAAATAATTTTTACAATAAAGTTCAAACATAAAGAAGTTTTTAAACATAAAAAGGAGATAAATTAAAGTCAAAATTGCGAAAACCTTAACAAAGATAGCTTTCTTATCCGTTAGGTGACACTACTTTTACTAATCTTCATCTAAAGCAAAGAGAAACAACTCATTAATATATATTGTTTTAATATCAATGATAAATCATTTATCAAATTATTTAATATCACTATTGTAATAGAATTCAAGTACAAATATTAACTTTTATCTTAATTTCGTATATTACACTTTTAAGTAGAGCAATGTGTCTAATATATTTTTATTTTTTATTTTATTTTTATTTTACCCTTCTTTAGTTTTTTATATTTTAGATAAACTTGAGGAGACTACTATAGTGAAACTATTTTATACACACATTAAATTTATAATATTATTTTTCATTAAAAGTCTTTCTCATATGTTTTATTTTCATATTTTAACTATTTTTTAAAATAATAATTTGGATTTAATATACATATTCCAGTTGCTTTGATTTTTCATTTCATAGGATTCAAAATGGACGACATATGGTTTGCTAAATTTTTATTAAAAAACTATACAAATTCATTTTCCTTTATTTTAACTTAAACTTTTTATTATTAAATTTATAGACCTAATTAGAACTCATATTTAACTTCATATTTACTTTAGATTTCAAAGTATATATATATATATATATATATATATATATATATATATATATATATATATATATATATATATTTTATTATTTTTTTTTATATTTATATTTTATTAATTTTTTTTTATTTTATATTTTTTTTTTTATATTTATTTTTTT
>Ga0123342_1007029_pt1 | contig 15168 bp, 9 predicted proteins | sample Turbeawhitnodule_FD_89960 | JGI IMG/M metagenome (GOLD analysis project Ga0123342, IMG submission 89960) | Root nodule microbial communities of legume samples collected from Mexico - Turtle bean Mexico white nodule | ecosystem: Host-associated > Plants > Roots > Nodule | place: Mexico: Nepantla... | reverse complement strand
TGTGTTCTTGAGGTGTTCAAGATCAGCAATCTTAGTGTTGGCCAAGGAGAGTGTGTTTCTTGAGGTGTTCAAGGTCATTCTCTTGGTTGTTGTGTAAGTGATCAAGTGGTGATTGCTTAGTGGGTATCCTCAGGGTTTCTGAGAAGACTGGATGTAGCTCAGGATTTGGAGTGAACCAGTATAAACAACTGTGTACAATTTCTCTATCCCCATCTCTTTAAATTTAGTTTTGTCAATTAATCACTGGTATAAATAACCGATTGTTTCGGTAAAACAACCGATTGTTTTTCCAATTTTGTGCTTTTGCTTTATGTTTTGAAAAACTGAATTCTTAATCAAGGTTTTCTTGAAGTATTTTTCATTCTAAGTTTAAAAGTTTACTAAAATCTTTCTTAAACAATTCACCCCCCTCTCGTTTAAGGCCATGTATTCTAACAAAGAATTCTTAAAAATGGCTTGTATATCTTTTCTGCCTTACAATTTGCTTCTTAGTGTTCTATAAATTCTCTATCTTTCACTGCTGATAAAATCAATGTAAACACATGGCATGAACGTTTTGGCCACTGCAGTTATAAAGTTCTTAAACAAATTCTTTCACACTATAATATACGTGTTTATGATAATATTTAATTTTGCTCTACATGTGTACATGGAAAAAGTCATCAGTTACCTTTCTATACTTCTTTGCATACTTATACTAAGCCTCTTGAACTGATTTACACTGATATCTGGGGATCCTCCCCTGTCATGGCTTCCAATGGTGCTCACTATTATGTTTCTTTTTTAGATGCCTACACTAAATTTACTTAGATTTACATCATGCATAAAAAAAGTCATAAATATTTTTAAAACCTTTAAAGATATTGTTGAAAAACAAACGGGGTACACGATTTGTGCTCTTCAAACTGACAATGCCAGAGAGTATCTTTCTCTCACTCCTTTATTGCATCTCCATAAGATACAACATCGTCTTACCTGTCCCTATACTTATGAGCAAAACGACTTTGTAGAGCGCAAACATCATCACATTGTTGTTGATATGGGATTGACGTTGCTTGCGGCTGCCTCTCTCCCACTCTGTTTCTGGGCTGAAGCGTTCATAACATTCATTCATATTATAAAAATTCTTCCCATAAACGTTTTAAAAGGTGATATTCCATATCATCAATTGTTTCAACATCAACCAGATTATACAAAATTTAAGATTTTTTATTGTGTTTGTTATTTTAGTTTAAGATCAATATAAATTTGTGTTTTGTTCTGCATGTTGTTTGTTTCTTAGATATAGTATTCCACATGGAGGTTATATCTGTCCTACTCCTGAAGGTAAAACCATTATTTTGTGTCATGTGGTTTTCAATGAAACAACGTTTCCTTACTATGCTCATGCGATTAGTATAAAATTGACTCATGCACCTCCCAGGTACATTGTTATGCAACAATGCAATCAACCCTCTTCCACCTTTGTTTTAGATACTGCCTCTCCTTCCAATCTTTCATCCCCTCAAACTCACTCTGATACTCTCATTCCTCCCTCTCCCTCTCCCACTCCTACCGCTCATGCTAACACTCATCCAATGATTACCCATGCCAAAGTTGGTGTTTTAAAACCCAAAGCTTATCATACATCTCTAATTGCTATTCCTTCCCCTCTTATCTTGGTCAAAGCTGTTGTTGCTTCTGCCATGTATGACCGAAGAATATAATGCTTTACTTTCAAATAAAACTTGGACTTTAACCTCTCTTCCTCAAGGAGCCCCATTAGTTGGTTGCAAGTGGATTATAAAACTAAGCTTAATGCAGATGGTTCTCTACAACAATGCAAAGCAAGACTTGTGGCTAAAGGATTCAACCAAACGGAAGGAATTGACTATGTAGAGACTTTCAGCCTTGTCGTTCCTCACACTACCATTCATTTGGTTCTTGTTCATGTTGTTGTCTCTCGCTAGCTCATTCATCAAATTGATATCAATAATGTGTTTCTTAATGGTGACTTCACTGAATGTGTTTACATGCAACAACCTCCTGACTTTACGTCCATGAATCTGCATCTTGTTTGTCACCTTCACAAAGCAATTTATGGCCTGAAGCAAGCTCCTCGTTCTTGGTTTCTTAAGTTAAGTAATACCTTAAAACATCTTGGTTTTCGTTCAACTATAAGTGATAGTTCTCTCTTTGTTAAGTTTTCCTTTACTAACACTCTTTACATTCTAGTCTATGTAGACGACATTTGCACTACAGGTTCTTTTGAGACTGCAGTAAATGGTCTTATTGCTAGTCTCAAATCTTTCTTTGCGCTCAAAGACCTGGGTCCTCTTCATCATTTTCTAGGTATTAAAGTTTCTCGCATTGCAACTAGGAACATGCACCTCTCTCATACTCAATATATCCGTGAGCTTCTTCGCAAGACCAACATGTTGGACTCCAATCCCCAACCAACTCCCATGATTTACTCTATTCATCTTCAACAATCTTCTTCAGAAGTTTTCTCTGATCCTATGTTGTACAAATTTGTTGTAGGTGCTTTGCAGTACCTTCTTGTCACTCATCCCAAGTTATCATACTCTGTCAACAAAGTTGCGCAATTCATGCATGATCCTCATGTTCATCATTGGCAAGTTGTCAAACGTATACTTCACTATCTTATGGGTATTGTTGATCATGGTCTCATGTTTCATCAGAATTCCTCCTCCTCCATTATTGCTTTCTCCGATGCCGATTGGGGTGTGAATGTTGATGACAAAAAATCCACAACCGGTTACTGTGTCTATTTTGGTTCCAATCTCATCTCTTGGTCCTCTCACAAACAGAAAATTGTTTCACATAGCAGTACAAAAGCTGAATATCGTGCCATAGCTGCTGTTATGATTGCAATCCTATGGCTTCAATCCCTTCTTCATGAGTTACACATTCCCACCCCTGCTCCAAAGCTTTTTTCTGACAATCTTGGTGTTGTTCTACTCAGTACCAATCCTATTATGCACTCCAAATCAAAATATTTTGAGCTTGACTTACACTTTGTTAGAGATCACATTCAACAACAACACATCACTCTTTTGCATATACCTGCTCGTTACCAAGTGGTCGATCCTCTCACTAAACCAATCTCTAGATCCAGTTTTCTATCACTCAGGAATAAACTCACGGTTGTTGTCAAATCACCATGAGTTTACCGGAAGTGTTAACACGGTTGTTAACTTACCGTTATGCAAGGTTATCGTTATGTAACCACTCTTTTTATCTATATATATTTTCCTATCTCACCATTGTAACGTACACTTTTTTGAATACATAGTAAAGAAGTATTTTTTTTCCTTTCTCATTGCATGGCTATCTCTATACTGTAATAAAGAAAATAAAAATAAAAAAATACTAAATGGAAAATAAAAGTAAAAATAATGTTATCGAGAAAAAGTCGCATCGACACTTCAATAACCTCACAAAATCGTTTTCTTAAAAAAAAATATTAAAAATTCCAAACAAAGATGAAATAAGAGTATTTACATGTTAAAAACAAAAAGAAAAAGCAAAGAAGAAAGGAAATTGAAGAAGGAGGAACACAATCACATGTGGCACCGTTGGAGAAAAGAGAACATGGCACGATAATAAGTAATAACTGATCATAATACTTTTCTGTCTTATTCCAGTAATATAGGACCCATCCCCTCACTCAAAGGCCAAGCCATACAATTTTCAACTCAGATTAAAATCAAATATTATATAGGTAAGTTGCATCGTTTGAAGTCGACACATTATTATTCAAGTTGAAAAGGGTCAAAACAAATCCCTATAGTTCCTTCAATTCATCATGTTCAGGACCTTATGCTATAATTTTACCATTTCTAATTCTTATTTCGTTGACCATCCCCTTTTATTTAAATTTTCAAACCAAAAAGGAGAAAGAAAAAACATGTTTCTTGTGCCTAATAAAACTATAAAAGGTGTCTTGTTTTTCAGTTGTCAAATATATTGAAAAAAACACAAAAATTTCACTAAAAATAAGATAAAATTTATACATTTTTATGTATTTAAACTTAACGGATAACATTTGATAGGATAAACTTAATAAATTTTATAACTTTGATATTATATTATTTTGATATTATATTAAGAAAATGAAGTTCACATATACTTATATAATATAAATTGTTTTTGAGGTGAACCAACACTTTTTAATCTTATACTTAAAATGCAATAGCAAACAATACTACTATATTAAAATCTTTTGTCCATTAAAATGTGCATGAAATTTATTTGCAATTATGAGATTCGTCTCTGAAGTACATTGGTTAGAAATCTCAACGATCAAGCTAGGATATAGCTCCTATGGGCACAAACAGCCTTAGCAAAATGAGATGGGTATGTATATAGGTTAATACATCATAAACATATCGAAGAAGCATGAATTGGAAATGTGGTTTGAACACTGATGTTGCTTTTGCTGATTAGGTTGTCGTCATTGATTGAAAATCATAGGGGTGGTTGAACACAAGAAGCAGTGTCTTTTCAACTTTCACAAGCTCTAAGAATTTAGCACTCCATTTATTTTGTGTTGTGTGTGAGAAAAGAAGAAGAATACAAAAGAAAGGTCAGAAAAGAAAAGAAAGTGAGTGATTGCAAAACGCGAAGTTCCTTTAGTAGTAATTTTATTTATAAAAATGGTATTTTTTTTGGCATAGCTAATGAAAGTGTTGTTTATTAAGTGAGGAAAGGGGTATAATTTTGTCCCCTTCAGCCACCACACGCTTCATTATGGCTGTTCGGTGCCATCATAACCAATCCAAAAGTTCTACTCATTTTACCATCTAAAATCAAATTATTTATTATTCAAATGTTTGTTAACATTATCAAAGATTCTAGATATGATGTAAACTCTTCCTCACTCCATTATTTTTCACATAAAAATTTAATTTTTCTGCTATGTATATAATGAATTAGATCACTAGTTTATAATTGTTTATTCTACTATTGCATATTATTTTTTTTGAAATGAACAAATTCTATTTGTCATAAAGATAGTATATATTTTTAGTATACACAAAAGTGGCACAAATGAATGATATCTTAGGGATGAGTTTCTCTAAAAAAATTAGAAAATAAAAGGTTTATCATTAAATTCAAATTTTAATTTTAATTTTATACATAAACTAATTTTAATTTAGAGGTTATTTTTTTTTTTATAGTTTATTCTTCTAAGATTTCTACTAAAAAAATTGTTCAAACATATCTGTAGACTTTTTAAACATATATGATATATTTTGAATTTCTTATACAAATATGAAGTAGGTATTTTTATAACTTCTAAGTCACTTTAGCTCTCTACTAAAAATATATTACTTTATCTTTTGTTTATAAAGACAATAGGTAAACCATGTTACATAATTAGATATTACCATGTAAATTTTAAATTCAAAATATCTTTCAACAATACAAATTTTGATTAACATGAAATAATAACAGCTAATGGAAACTTTGTTGACTTGAAGGTGAGAACATTTTTTTATATTATTACATATAATCGCATTTAAGATGATTTTTATTGATTTTTTTTTTCTGTTAAAATCTTTATAACAGTAATGAATGACATGTACCAGGTTGTGTACTAGAACCATTAGAACAACACTATCAGTTCTCAAAGATGAATTAGCATCACATATTTGTCAAAGATAGCCCATTTTTTCAAAAGAAAAATTTAGAGATTGAATTTCACATATAAGTTCATCTTTTACTTCATTAATGAAAGTTTATCACCGACATATAGCTCACTTGATACAAAATAATTTATAATTAATCTTAAGTATATAAATATATTAAGTATTTTAAAAAAATTATCATTTACAATAATCTTATTCAGTTTAAACAAAAATTACATGCAGAAATATATAATCTAAAAGAAATAGAGTGAAGTTTAGACTCCAAATAAAATTATGGCCACCCCTAGTAAATTGCAATTGCTATAATAGAAAAATGAAGTGGAGAATATTTTTGGCGAGGAACGAGGAGAGAAGAAGATGAACCCTTTTTGTCTTGGAACTAGGAAAGGACAGTAACAGTACCACTGATCCCAGATTCAAGTACGAAAAATATTACAGAAGTATTTTTAGTTATGATATTTATAAAATTTCTTATATTATTCCCCTATTAATTCTCTTTAATATTTGATAAGATAATATTAAATACTTTAATCTTTAAGATGTCAAATACATTGAATTTTTCATTTAATGTTTTTATGACATATTATAAAGGTTTATAGAGAAAGTTAAAGTAAAAGGAGTATTAATTATTCTATTTAAACACTTGTTTAGAAAATATCTGAATAATTTTTTTTTGGGTTCAAATATTAATTTATGTATAGTTAAAAACTAAAAAATTCATCTAATCTCTATAGTTATGTTTTTTTTTTCTTTTAGCATATGATTAACATATATACCTTTTTAGTTTATAGGCATACTATTTTTCTTTTCTCTTAGTCTTTCGTACAACTAAAGGAATAAAATTACACGCATAAAGGATTACAAGTGCTAAATTTTTTGTCACCATAATATATGATATTAACAAAAGATTGAATAATAGCACAATTATATTTTGTGAAATTTTGGAAGAGTTCTGTTTTCTAGAATCCCGTTTTTAAGAAAATAGTTTAGTTGGAAAAATAGAATTTCTATAAATTTTTAATTTCTTGTATAATTTTCTAATATTTTTTAATTTCAAATTTTCAGCTTGCGGATTAGTCCATTAACTTGTGAGCTAAGTGATTGAAATCCCTTTAATTATTGAGATCCAGCAGGTCAGTTTTTAATGCAGAACATTGTTGATCAAGCTAAATACCATACTAATGTGTATACTCCCACCTATGGATAAAAACACATATTTTTTTTATTCCAAAAATTATTTTAAATCTATTATTTTTGTCTGTTTAGAAATAATTAATTTAGCGAGTGAAAGACAATATTTGCATAAATTTGTTTTAAAAAATAACATATTTATTGTTGTTCTTAATCTATAAAAAAAACTTTAAAGTGTGTGGGAGAAAAGTAATGTATAATTTTGAGATAAAGAAAGTATTTTGAAATTAACATGACACACATACCAGGATTCTTGTTCTTGCTTAGAACCAGTGTTTTGTGAATGTAGCAAGAGCGCGGGGCGCAAGATACTTTTACAGATGTATATAATATTGTCTATTACTTCATTATGATGTGGTAGCTAGTATGCATGGTATCACCAACTTTTTTACAATATCATAAGATTCTGAAATTCAATGCTCCTAAATTATAATTATTCCCATCCATTAGTGTTAATCATTAACAATTATGATATAATCAGGACGAAATATTTATTCTCATCTAAACTTCAAATCCTACAATACATGCGTATCTCTATGCCAATTATGGCCACACCTCTTCTCTAAATTTCAGGATATTATATTAAATTATGTAATATTAAAAATGATGAAGATTGACGTCATATGATTATTATTAACATGAATATATATAAAAAAATATATTAGATGAGATGAAGAATGAAGGTGAAGTTTGGGAATATTTGTGGGCGGTGGTGGGGAAGTTGATGTTCTAAGGTGTGTTGGAAATTGGAAGCCAGGGAAGAGGAAAGAGAGTAAGGTTAATTGATGTTGTTGGTTTTTTTGTCCCTAAACAAACATGTCACTCTAGCTACTACTACAACATTACTATAATATATATTCCAGTAAATACATGTCTATATTATGCTTTCAGATTTGATTGAAAGTGAGAATAGGCCAAACCTGACAACATTTCTGTTCAGACTTTGTCTTTCCTTTTTCTTCCTGTGTTTGACACATACACATTTCTAAGCTTGTTGAGTGAATATTCGCTTTTGCTGCCTCTTCTGCTATATATTCTACACTTTACTTCTTCATGCATTGGTAATAACCAACCCCTTTAGTTAATGCCAATCAAAATGCCTCTTACTCTAAGGAACAAGCTCAAGACTCTTTGTTCTTCTGTTCATGCCTGGTCTTATGCTATTTTCTGGCGTTTTCATCCACGCAATTCCTTGTAAGCATTTTTTTGACTTCTCTTCTCTTCTATTGTATCACTTGTGTTTGGATATTTACTAGGAAGCACAAACGTTTGACACTCCAAATTATTCATCTGTCACATCTTGGCAAAGAGTGCTTTCACATTTCACTGTTATTTATTTGATCTTTCTCATCGTGGATTGCGGTGCATGTTTGAAATTCTTGTAGGTTGTTGACTGTTGAAGAAGCATACTATGAAGAGCATCTGGGAGAAGAGATTGCCAACATGCATCCACAGGTCCACTTGCTGGGTCAAGGGTATGCTCAAATTATTGTTGTGTTTAGTTTCACTTTTCCAAAATTACATATTTTTCACGAAACCAGTGAGATGAAAGTGGAGATTCGTTTCAATTGCAAAGCCTAAAACAAAGGGCTGATACAGTTTACTTGTCCTATCCAGAATTGTAGGTGAAGCCGCTTTCACGGGAAAACACAGTTGGGTGCATTCAGATGGTCAAACTCATTATTGGAATCTGTCTGGGCAAGATATTTGTGAGGTATTGCTTTCAACTGTTGAGTTTGTGCCATTTATTTCAATTCAGCTTTCGATTGCTCTTGTTTCTGTTTTACCATTTACCACTAAAGATTTTTCTTTCTTTTTGCAGGATGATTCTTGTTTGCTTCAACAGTTTTGCTCTGGAATAAAGGTATTACAAGGAAGAAAATGTATTTCTTAGTTGTAGTTTCAGATTCCATATTTTCCCTCTTTTCCTCCCTTTCAACATTCTTCCAATCTAAAATATAATTATTTTTGCTAAAGTTACCACGATAAATCAAGGCCATACGAAGTATGTTTGTTTGGTTATCTTTGTTCTTCAAAGCCATGATCAATGTATATTGATAATCATTTCTGCTTTGTAGACTATTGTGGTCATACCTGTCAAAGCATTAGGAGTGATACAGTTTGGATCCAGAAATAAGGTTAGTATCATGAAAGAACATGAATTTGTGATATAATGCATAAATGAATTTGTGCTGGCAAGTTTTATTATGATAAAACAAGAACATGGCGCACAATGTGTGCTGGTTTCTGTACTAAATTTAAGTGATAGATGTCGATTTATCAGAAAGTTTTACATGTGAATTTTATTTGAAATAGGAAGTATGCTCTTGATAGTAACATTTTTTGGTCATTGTTAGTTTAATAATTAATATTAATATAGAAATTGTTGTTTCAGCAACAGAGAACATTAAATCTGCCCTTCTCTACACATTATTTAGGTTTACCTATTTAAACCTTGTGAGTCTTGTAACTGTAATCAAAATTATGACATTCCACAATGTCAAAGCTTGACCCCATTGACAATGTATGAGGGTAGTTCTTCATCTGAAAGACTGGAAAGTAGAAGTTTATACTCATGTTTTCACCTGGAAGAGTATCTTAGCATGAGATCCAAATTTTGAACAAACAAAACCGTAGAACTGCATGCCCATATTGTTATGATAGGATGTTACTCGTGTTCAATGCTTTTAACTCATTTCACTCTACCCGTTGAGTGCAGAAATATTCTTGTGGAATAGCAATTTCTTATTCTTATGTGAGCTTCCAGATTCGACATACTATGTAACATTAGCCATTTCGTTGCTAAGTAATGTGCTAGTGGTCATGCCCAATTCACTATACGTGTTCTATTGGTTCAGTATTTGTCTGCATAGTGTGCGCCTTCTCAAATTTTACTAGCTCACTTTATGTTATTTTCATCGTGGCTAATAAATAATTAGTGATCTTGAACATTTATCTACACTAGTTTGTATCTGAGTGCTAATGGATTGTAGCATAAATACTTTCATTACTGCAGATTTTGGAAAGAGTGGAATTTTTGGAGCAAACACAAAGCATGCTCACAGAAATAGATGATGATGATATGGGTATGTTTGACATGTCAGAAAATGCAGTTTTACCACTACTCTACCAAAGTAATGATTTAAATGGGATGTTGGCTTCCGTTTCTTCTGCTAGTCCCAACGATCCCTTCCCTACTCATTATAAAAACTATGAAGATGCAGTGGCTTCATTTCAAGGAGATTCTTCGTATCTTGGTGACCAATTGAAAGGTACCATGGAAGCACAAGTTGTATTGTCAGAAAGGAATAGTACTGATGTTCTTTTGAAGCCTAACACTTCTACAGACAACTTAATTGCCAAAACCCCTTATCTTGGTGTATGTGATGGTGAATTATCTTCTTTTGATTTATTGGAGCAACAATTGGTTTCCAGTGTAAGGGCACAAGATGTTGCAGATGCGTGTTTTACGAATGAAAATGTATTTGCTACCTGCAAACTTCCAGTTCAGGATTCGACATTGGTCCCATTGTGCAGTACGGATGGAGGGTCATTTCAAGGAAAATTACAATATTCAAATCAGTCTAGTGTTGTGACAGACGTTGAATTTTCCTCTAGTTCACATGCATTGCATGGACACTCTGAGAACATAGAGCCAGTTGACATGTCAGAAGAAATTTTGAAGTTCAGCTCCATGGATGATCTTTGCCACTGGTTTGGTCCTTCTTCAGAGGATAGCATCTGCAAAGCAGTAATGACATTGGATAACACCTTTTCTGAATCAAGAGAATTTAATCCCACTTCCTTTGATCTGGTCGGAAGTAGTACTTTAAATGATGTTTTATTGACAGGCCTAGCTGTGTATAATTCAAACTCAGATGGGAATGAAACATCTGTGGTTATGCATAACGCTGAAAAAGGTACCTTGGATGTCATGGAAACTGATTTTAGCTATGACCAAGCCGATGAATGGTGGAGGAATACGCTTACACCAGTGGTGAGTGGTGTTACTGATACTGGCTTTTCTGAATGCATATCACAGTTGAATTCTGATACTCTGCCAGGCACCCGGAAGAGATTATTCTCACAGTTAGGAATTGAAGAGCTTTTGAGGAGTGGAGCAAACTACAATCCCATCAATAGTTCTGTATTTGAGTGTTGGTTGTCACCCAATAAGAGGCAGACAGTAGAATCTTCATCTGTGAATGGAAGTACAATACATTTCACCAACCTTGATAGATCTGGGACGAGATCAGACTTGATGCAACCTCTTTGTGACTTAGGCAGCACAAACAATCTTCCAAGCAAGAAAGATACATTCTCAAAATTACAAGCAACCACTTTGGTTGATGATAGCCATAGCATTAATGTTGGAAAGGCTGTTCCACAACACCCTCAAAAGCCAGAGGAACAAGCAAAGCCCACCAATAAGAGGGCTAGGCCAGGGGAGAGTACTCGACCACGGCCAAAAGATCGTCAGCAAATCCAAGACTGTATTAAAGAGTTGAGAGGAATCATCCCCAATGGTGGAAAGGTAATGAAGCTTTAACTGACCTATGCTAAGAATAATCTAATATGGTTTCCAAGAGGACTGTAATTATAAGAACAACACAACATTATATTTTCCTCTGCACAAGATGCAAAATTTGAAATTTCTAAAACTTCCTCCATTTAGCCTTTGTGATTTTAGACATACATTTATAATCTCAGCTACAATCTTTTTGTTGTGCTGCAGACTGTTTTGATACTGACATAGGTTTTCTTGATTTGACAGTGTAGCATTGATTCTTTGTTAGACCGCACCATCAGATACATGCTTTTCTTACAAAGTGTCCTCAAGTATACAGACAAGCTACAAGAACCAAGTGAGCCGAAGGTAACTAATCAAACCAAATTTCTAAAACATTTTATTTGATAAGACTTAAACATGTCAGAATCAGATATGATTGGCCTTGTTTGGATGTTTAGCTTATTGAACAGGAAAATGAAGTGGTTCTAAAAGACAGTGGTGTGGCTGACAGCAAAAACTGTGGCATTACATGGGCATATGAAGTGGGGCACGAAACAATGCTATGCCCCATTATAGTTGAGGACATGAGTCCACCAGGCCAAATGCTTATAGAGGTATGATAGAATTGAGAGTGAATGTTTTACATATCTATCAATATTAATGCTTTGCAAAATTGAATTCATTGGCATTGCTTGGTTGCAGATGCTTTGTGAGGTGCAGGGTATATTCCTTGAGATAATTGATATCATTCGGGGTTTTGGACTGAATATCTTGAAAGCCAAGATGGAAAGAAAGAAGAACAAACTATGGGCACGCTTTATTGTTGAGGTAGATCCAATATTTGACTGCAATATTAGAGTACAAATTACAGCATTTAGATGCTGACATATGAGGTTGCAGTTTTCTTTCTCATTTGTAAGCTTTTATAAAATATGAACACTGCTTTACTTTGTGCAACAGGCAAACAGACACGTGACAAGGATAGACGTGTTTTGGTCCCTTGTCCATCTTCTACAACAAACAAACACCTCTGGCATTGATTCTTCTAATAAGCATTGGGATGCTCTTCATGCCAATAGCCTCAGGTCCTAGAAACAGGATCTGTTTCTGTACATAAATTGTAGATTAGGATACACATAACAAAAACTTAGTTTCCAAGGACATGTTAGTGAAGAATATAATCCAATCAGTCTAAGCATTAATTCTCCAGTTTTTACTCAGTTTCCTTTAATAATTATAATACTCCAATAGAACATTGTCTCCATAACTTGTTGAAATTGTTTACATGGTTGGTTCCTTGTTATTTTGTTTACTCCAGAGAGATTCAAAGCTTTATCTTGTCAACTTTGTGTTTCTAGGGGCCAAAAGTTAGAGTGATCAAAATGAGAATATTTGGATTCTCTTCTACACCTAGGATTTATTGTTGATAAGATTCCTATGTGTCCATGAAGATGTTTAATAAACATACTACGCTACTTTGACAACTTCACAATGAAAGAATCTAGTTTATAATTATAATGTGATAAAATACAATCTCGAAATTGTTTCATCTTTTTATATGGAGTTCACATTTCAACAAAACATTATTTTTCTAAGTTGTAATCTGGTGCAGAATTGTCACTGTATCAATAGTCTTTAATAAATTAGTTGGAACCTATCTCAATTAAGAGCCAAATATAACCAACTTTAAGGGCATATACCTAAAATGATTTGGTGATGCAGTCGTACATATCAGGCAGTAGTTAGATTTATTTACTATTAGAGTTTAATTACTAAGTACTCTTAATATAAAAAAAATTAGAGTGTTAATCAGTAATAAATTATAATTAAAAAATTATTATGTATGATAGTTTGTTGGACGATACTATAAAAGTGTTTTACAGTGAGTTATTTTCCTTTACAAACACCCCTTGTCTTGCAGAAGTAGTTATAGAAAAAAGTTAGACAAAAGATCACATGATTAATGATATGGTTTTTTAGGTAGTGGTTAAATCCTTTTACGAAAAAGCTAAACAATATGCAATGATGAGATGACGAATCATCCAAACATTCTGACACAAACATTGCGAATAGTTAACTAAAAGAGGCAGCATAATATTGGTTAAGAGTAAAGACCAATATTTGGACTTGTTGTAGAAAATGCTGACTCGATAAAGTTCTTTAAAGCTCCTTTGGATCGTTGGTTTGTCTTTCCAAATGGAATTTAGAATTAGAATGTGGATTAAGTGCTCTACAATGTTATGGACCCACATGCATCTCAAGACCTCTGAAAGCTTTGGTTTAAAATGGAAGTTGTACTCATGACCTAATTCATTCACTGAACCTTTTTGTTAACTAAGGAATCTAAGGTATATCCCGTTAGATTGTGTTTCTATTATATATCCATTAGTTAACACGAACAAATTACATTGATCTACTTTGATTTCATTGGATTATTTGAGGAGATATATTAGAGAGAGTTAATTGAGGAGATTTTAATTTTATGAGTTATGAGTCAACTTCTAAAAAAACATGACAATATTTTTAATAAAAACCTTTTAACACACGAGTTTATAGATATTTTTATTTATATATTATCTATTTTGATTGTCTTCACTTAATGCAAGACTCTCAAATATATACTTTAACTTTTACCATCTTTCTCTTAAGTGTGAGTTCTTATTACACATTTCAAACTCTATCGAAATCCAAATATTCTACCAAAAGTCCCTTACTTATATAATAGTTTGAACAAATGATGCTAATTGTTGGGATAACTCAACATTTACGGTTGTAAAAAGGTGTTTAAACACGATTTTTCAAGCAGTACAACAACAATTTTAAAATTGATGTCTATGAAGTCATGATTAAAACAAATTACAATTGCCTATAATTTTGAATATAGTCGACAATTTTTAGGAATAACCATTGTCTATTTTTGTCTTGATAGACGATGTTTTCATCGAAATCATCATCCTTATTCTCTCGATAGGTAAAAATAAAAATAAAAACCTGACACACATAAACAACAATTTTGGTTCCAACCATTGCTTAAGATGTGACATAATTGAACAAATACAAAAAGTGACAATATAGACAATGGTTTTTGTATAGACGACGATTTTGGTATGAACCGTGGTTTATGTGGCGAATTGTTTTTAGTTCAATTTGACTATTTCATTTCATATTTTTGTTAACCTGTATTAACTAAACCTCAGGAAGATCCACGAATATAATAGAAAAACATAGAAATACTCATAAAGTAATAGAAAATTAACCACATCAAATGAAATTATATGTTAATTATATAAAGTGAAAATTTTTATACACTAAAAGCATATAAACTAAAACTAACACTAAACAACATAAGATTTAACAATTCTAATGATCTTCATATCCTCCCAACTGTTTATTGCACTACAATTCAATCACTACAAGAAAAATTGGAATTACATACAGTCAAAATCCGTATGTAATGTAAAAAAAAAAATTTAATTTTTTCATTATTACAAATTATTATTTATATCACTATCTATATTTTTTATTAATCCTAGAGGCATTTTGCACTAGCTAGGACTCGAACCCAAGCCCATAGGACTCGAAACCAAGCCCCAAATAATGTTACAAGCAAACTGCAGCAGCCAGATTCAAACCCAAGTCTTTCCAGTGACCCGGGAAAGCATTGACCACTAAACCAGACAAGTTCTTTGGTCATATTATCATTTTTATTATACTTATACATATTAATATAATTTATACATGTTAATATAATTTATACATGTTAATATAATTTATACATGTTAATATAATTTATACATGTTAATATAATTTATA
>Ga0123342_1007028_pt1 | contig 15171 bp, 17 predicted proteins | sample Turbeawhitnodule_FD_89960 | JGI IMG/M metagenome (GOLD analysis project Ga0123342, IMG submission 89960) | Root nodule microbial communities of legume samples collected from Mexico - Turtle bean Mexico white nodule | ecosystem: Host-associated > Plants > Roots > Nodule | place: Mexico: Nepantla... | reverse complement strand
GGATGCACTAGACCGTGTTATGGTGAACCGAACCACAATAGTAGTGGCTCATAGGTTATCCACTATAAAGGGTGCGGATTTAATTGCAGTAGTTAAAAATGGTGTGATAGCAGAGAAGGGAAAGCATGAAGCATTACTCAGCAAGGAAGGTGATTATGCTTCCTTAGTTGCATTGCATACAACTGCTTCTACATCTTAGTGCCCTGACCCTATACAGTTCTAGACTGGTTGTGTCTCAGCAAAATTTACTTGCTCGGCACTTTTGTGCTTCTCAATGATGTCACTCTTGTGGCTTCATTTACGTGTACTATGTTGTTTCTGGAGTTTTATTGGTCATCTGTATTGTATTTATACGACTTTTTTACTATGTAGAACTCTCCAACCTACGAGTTTGATGTTAAAAAAAAAGTTGATATGAAAATACTATACTCTAAGTAGTTCCAATTGCCCCATATATTTGGTGTATGTTAATATTCAATGAGTGTTCCCTTTCGTACCTTAGTGAGTCAGCAATCACAGACATGGTTGAAAAGAAATAGTTCTAAACTCTGTAGTAGGCGAACAGAATGTTTTACAACTGAAGTTACCTTCTTTCTCAAATAGTTATTAAACAAACTTATACACACTTTTTTCTCTCTCAAATAGTGTATATTCTAATTAAATTCACAAAAGAATGCTTTGCCGGTCCACCCGGTTTAATAAGTAATAAGTGACCAAGTTCGGTTTGGTTGAAAAAAATGTGAAAATGTACAAACTAGAGTAGTGATCACTTGGTTCACATTAAACTTCATGTCAAATATCTCAATATTACAAAATATTGAGAGTCAAATATCTCAATATTACAAAATATTGAGATATTTGTGGTTAGCCTAATATGAACATACTTGTATTCACACTTTGAAGCTTTAATTATAAATTCTTGAACTAAAATAATGAATAAATTCATTATTTTAATTAAGATTTATCTAATTTAGTTTATTTTGACCATAACTGCTAATATTGACAAGTGCTAGATTCCAGTAATATTTTATATTAAAATAGAGACACTTATGGATATTAATTGATAAAATACCTATAAAATAACTCCTAATTTATGAATTTAAACCTTTTTACTATTTTGTGATTTTAATTTGAATAAAAACTATTTATTTCCAAATATGTGTTAATTTTAGGATTCTAGGGAAGAATTGAGAGAGAAAAGGGCAAAAGAAGAATATATAAAGCTAAAAAGGGAAAGCTGAAACAGATTAGCACTCACTCAAGCTAGAAGGCCCAGAGGATCTTGCCTAAGTGAGCCTAATCTCACCCAAGCGATATCACTAAAGTGATTGGCCTTTTTTCGTGCAACTTGCCCAGGCGAGCCAATAATGCCAAAGCGAGAAGTCAGTTATCCCAAGCCCAACTAGGTTCAATACGAGGCTTGAGGCACAACCCTAGGAATCATTGAGTGGATTGGAATCTAGTTGGGAGAATAGAAGGTGTTAGAAACCCTAACAGAGGTAGTCGTGAAGGAGAAACATCTTGGATCTTCTTTTCTTGCTCACCTGCTTGTAATAACCAACCGTGACTAATTCTACCATTTGGGATTGAGAGTAATATGTTCAAACTCTTATGTATTGAGGTGATATTTAAATATAATATTATGTTCTTGATTGATGATCGGTATTGCCATTTTATTTGTAATGCTTGTTTCTATGACCTAGATTCTTAGATTTGACTAGAAAGTACTTCTAAGTTTCTTACCCAAATGATAATTCTTAACATGTTTGAATAATAAATTTGAAATGTTAATTGTTATCAGCGTCTAATCGTAATGATAATAATTTTTTATAAATATGTGAGGAATCGATATTTAGGATAGAATATCACCATGCTAATCAAAATACAAAAGAGTAAGAAGGATGAACCCATCCCAATTTTTCCAATTGAAGCAACAAACTCTTTGACTTGTTTTCTTTTTATTTTCATATTTAATTTGAATTTATTTGGTATTGTTTATTTTCAATTTTTTTTAAATTATTCTTTTTAATGCTAGTGAAACCTTGTGCTAACCTTTGATTTAGCTGTCTTATATGATATTAAGAGGTTAAATTCCCAAAAACCAATTATTATTTGAAGCAAAGATTGAAAGGGCAGCAAAAAGAAACAGAAAGACTAAGACAAAAGAGATAAGGAGACACTAGAAAGGAATCATCAGTGACTCCTTCTTTTCCCACTAATATTTTTTAGGAGGAAATCAACATGGGAGAAGGGCAAACACCACCCGTTAGGAAAACACTTGGAGATTGTGCCATGCAACAAGGGCCAAGGCATTCTTCTAGTATTACAGTACTTGCTACCACAAGGGCCTTAAAGATGAAACTCGCTTTCCTTAGTCTCATTAGTACCCATCAATTTACAGCAATGGATCATGAGGATCCATATACACATTTGTCTACATTTTATGAATTGGTGGGAACAATGGACTTTTAATCAGGTGATATTGAAAATGTTTATATGCACTTGTTTCCTTTTCATTGGCAGGGAAGGCTAAAGAATGACTTAAATCATATCAAAATTAGATTCTCACTAGCTAGAAAGATGTAGAGGAAAAATTTATGCAAAGATTTTTTCCAATATCTCGCTACATCAAAGCAAAGTATGATATTTCTATGTTCATACAAGGAGCATATGAAGCCTTTTGTGAGACATGAGAGAGATTCAAAATGATGCTGGGAAAATATCCAAATCATGGGTCTGAAGACATTGCTCAACTGAGCATTTTCCATAATGATCTCAGATCTATACTAAGATGATCCTAGATGTTGTAGCTGGTGGCACAATGATGGTTGTTGATGTGGAACAAGCGACAAAAATTATTGATGCATTGACATCAAATGATTATCAAGCCCAACATGATAGGTAAGGTATTCAAAAGAAAGGGTTGTTAGAGTTGAATACTTTAGATGCACTCTTGGCTCAGAATAAAATTGTCACAAAAGATTGAGACATTAACTGCACAAATAGCTAAATTGCCCTAACAATTACAAGCCAAAGACGTGCAATCTTCTCGGAGCCAGAGTCAACCAATCAAGTATGACTTTTTGGAGGTGATCATCCCAATGGTCATTGTTCTTATCAAAATAATTCATCTAAAGTAGAAGTAAATTACATGAGTACTCAGGGAATGCAAGGTGGTTTCTCCAACAACATTAATTATCCTAAAGGTTGGAGAAACAATCAGAATAAAAAATTTGGGTGGAATCAAGATAGTGGTCCATCCAATAAGCAATGTCCTTTTCAACAACAACAACAACTCCTATATGTCTCAGTTCCTGAAATATTGAATAAACTTGAAGATGCCTTGGAGAAATTCATGAAAGCTACCATGGCCAGTCAAGAGAATAATATAACAACAATTAGAAATATAGAAACTCAGGTGGGACAAATTTGCAAACAATTAGTAGATGAACAAAGTGGCCAGTTTTCTGCCAACACCAAAACCAACCCAAAAGAGCATTGCAATACAATGGCCTCTGAAAGTGGTAGAATAGTAGAGAAAGGAATGATAATAATGTAGTGGCTAAAAAAGAAAGGAAAAATGAGACTGAGGGGGAGAGATATGAGAAAGAAAGAGAGAAGAAAAGGATTGACGAAGAAAAGATAGAGGAAAAAAAGTGAAAAAAATGAGAGAAGTGTTTTTGAAAAAGATTTATCATATCTTCATGCTCCTTCAAAAAAAGAGAAGGAGAGAATTTTTTTTGATAATTTGCTCCCTACAAATTATTTTGCAGAAAATTTGAAGCAAAATTCAACATTTGAGAGATTTATGAAGAATATGAGTTATATTGAAGAGAGAAATATGGAGTTGGAGGCTAGATGCAATGCCATTATTCATAAAAGGCTTGCCTAAAAAATCCAAGGACCTAGGAAGTTTTAATCTTCATGTGTCTATAGGTGCTTTATTTGTGGACAACGCCTTACTGGATTTGGGGGCAAGCATAAATCTAATTCCTTTGGCAATGCTGAAGAAAATAGATGATTTGAAGATTAAACCTACCAAGATGACATTACAGTTAGCTGATTGAGTAACCAAGTATCCATATGGTGTGGTTGAAGATGTTCTCGTTAAGGTGGATAAATTCATATTTCCTGTGGATTTTGTTGTGATGGACATGGAAGAAGACGAGAAGGTCCTTGATTCTTGGCAGACATTTCATGAAGATTACTAAAATTATAATTGATGTTGATAAGGGAAAACTTAAAGTAAGAACTCAAGATGTTGAGGTAACTTTTAATCTTTATTATGATTTAAAAAATTCTAATGCAGGGAAGGAATGTGTGTGTGAGTTATGGGTAGTTTGAATTTGTAAATCCACTCTTAGTTAGGATCCGAAGTTGGATTAAATCAAATCCTTTTGAAAAAGAGTTTTTTACAAAGAAGTCGAAAAACAACCAGTTGTTTTATCATTTCAATAAGTTGTTTTACACTTAGTGTTTTTGAAACAGGTTTTGACAAAGCTTGAAATTGGTTGACCTTGCTGTCAAACCAATTTAATCGGTTGTTTCGATGTTTCAACCAATTATTTTTTGAAAATCCTTAACAAAATTTGTTAAGTTTGGTAAATCTGTTTTAATTGATTCAAAACTAGTTTGGCTTTTGCATTAAATGTTTTTAATAGCCATTTGCAGTTTAAACAATTTGTTTTACGCTCCTGGTAGTTAAGATATCAGATTAACATCTTTCAAATCAGTTTTCTCCAAGATTGACTTCAAGCTTTGAATTTTGCTAAGAGTGGAATAAGACTGCTTTGTAACTTTTGAATTCAATCTGTATTAGGTGTGATCAATCATTTTTCTCTCTTGAATACTAATTCTATAAACGTGTTGTGTGCAGATCTAGAGGGTGTTCTGTGATCTGTAATTTTTTGTTTTTCAAAGGAGGTGTGTGTTCTTGAAGGCTTCAAGGTCACCTCTTTGATGTGTGGTTTGTAATCAAGGTCGTTGATTACTTAGTGGAATACTCAGTGATTTTTGGGGACTGGATGTAGCTCTTGGTATAAGAGTGAACCAATATAAATTTTCTGTGTGATTCTTTCTATCATTAATCTCATTTAGATATGTTTTGACTTGTTTTTCTTAACTGCTGATAAAAACAACCGGTTGAATCGCATAAACAATCGGTTGAATTTTTGGAAACATAATAAAACAAATATGTTTCTTGGCTAACTTGATTTCTTTTTCTTTGATTCTTCACTGGCTTTCTCTATATCTTCAAAGTTTACAAAAATCTTTTAAAAACAATTCACCCCCTCTTGTTTAAGGCCTACAATTCTAACATTGATAACAATTAACATTTCAAATCTACTCCTAACATTCAAATATGTTAAGCATTATCATTTAGGTCAGAAACTTAAAAGTACTTTCCAATCAAATCTAAATTTCGAGATCAAGGCGAACAAGCATTACTAACAAAAAGTTAATACCAATCATCAATCAAGAACAAAATATTATGTTTAGATATCACCTCAATACATAAGAGTTTGAACATATTACTCTCAATTCCAAAGGATAGAATTAGTCACACAAGATGGCTGTTATAAAAAGGGAGAGTAAAAGATTATGGATGTTTCTCCTTGACGGCTACCTCCTATAGGGTTTCTAACACCTCCTATTCTCTCAATTGGATTATAATTTCACTCAATGGCGTTTTCCTCTCAATCTTGCACACTGATGTCCAAGGTTGTGCGTCAAGCCTCCTATTTAACCTAATTTGTTGGGCTTCAATGACTTCTCGCTTGGGTGCTAATGGGCTTTCTTGGGCGAGTTTCATGTAAAAATGCCCAACGTTACTAGAGCAATCTCGCTCAAGCGAGAATGAGCTTGCTTGAGCGAGATCCACCGGTGGCGTCTTGGCTTTTGGCGAGTTTGGGAAACTTTGGTGATGTTGGTGCATTCCAACTTTTCCTTTTTAACTTTGTATATTCTCCTTTTGCCCAGTTATTTCCATTATTCCCTAGAATCTTGAAATTAACACAAAATTAGGAATAAATCGTTCTTATTTAAATTAAAATCACAAAATATGTAAAAAAGTATAATTTCATAACTTAAGAGTTATTTTATACTTATTTTATCAATTAATACCCATAAGCGCCTATATTTTAATATGAAATATTAATAAATTTGGCACCTATCATGTACGTGATGTACTATTTGCAAGAAAGAACAATATTGGATCTAAAATCCAAGAAATATATATTCTTGTGTTATGCTGATAATGTGAAGGAGTAACACTTATTGGATCCTACTACCCACAAGATTATTGTTAGTAGGGGTGTAATCTTTATAGTAAAGGAATTACAAAAAATATCTAAAAACAAGAAGGCTTTAAAGAAAAAGAAAAATTGGTTTGTAGGTTGACCAAATTTTTGTATGGTTTAAAGTAGGCACCCAACTGTTGGTACACAATATTTGATTCCTTCATGATTAGCCTTGATTACAACAAATTGAGTTCAAACCATTGTACTTATTACAATAGATTTGATGAGAGTCATTTGATCATCTCGTTGTACGTGGATGACATATTGGTAGCTAACCTTAACAAAGATCGAATCCAAGAATTGAAGACACAATTGACTAAGGAGTTTGATATGAAAGACTTGTGACCAACAAACAAGATTTTAGGGATGCAAATTCATTGAGACTGAAAAGATAAGAAGATTTGACTTTCTTAGAAGAATTGTTTACTAAAATCTTGCATCACTTCAAACATCCAAGATTACAAGCAAATTTTTACCTCACTTCCCATCAGTTAAAAGTTATCCTTAAGTATGAGTCTTAACACTAAAGTAGAGAGGATGACAATGTCTCGAGTATTATATCCATCAACAATGAAAAGCCTTACGTGTCATGATTTGTACAAGACCAGATATTACACGAGCAGTTAGGTTTTACATTATGTTTTAAATGATTAGAATTAATTTCATAGGAACCTCAGGTGTTACATTATGACTACTTTGATTCAAATTTCATAGTGATATTGATAAAAAAAGATTTATTACTAATTTATATATTGAGGAACAATAACTTATTATAAGTTATTATTGTAACTTTTTATAATGAGAAATCATATAATAAAATAATATAAAAGTGGATGTTTAGGTGAAATATGAGTAAGTTGTTTAGACTAAGATGATATAGAGTTTAAAAAGTAATCTAACCATTACTACCTTTCCATACTTAGTATCTTAACTTTATAAAATTATTTTAAAAAATGTATAATTACCTTTTCATCCTACATTTAGAGTCAATATTAATTTACTAAATAATTTTTAAAAATTAATTTGGACCCAAAGTTTTAAAAAAAATATATAATTTGGTCCCGTTAAATTTTCACTAATGCTGTTAACATCACATGCTGTTAACTTCTGATGATGTAACATACACCTGGATTCAAGCAGGGTCAAAAGATGGGGCAGTGAAATTTCAAACACAAAGCAATCAGGTATGGTGGTTGTGAACCACCTTGAAGGGCTGAGGCAATGAAATGAGTGAATCCCTAGTAGGGGTCGAAGAGTGGGCTTCAAGTTTAGAGAACGAGTACTGGCATTTTTCCCAAACCTCCATCCTTCTTCCTACTCCGGTAACCAGGACCTCTACGGCAACATGTTGGCCAAACCCTGCGCTGCGGACGCCCTCCCTCTCCATCTCCGACGACCATAATCCGTCGTCGTTCAATCGAGATCCGCAATCGACAGGTAATGGTTCAACACGATGTAGAACCTGACGTTACTGATGTATGCATGAGAACCGGAGAAGATGGAGAGGTCGTGGACGGCGAATACGGTCATGTTGTTGAGAGTCACAAGCTTCGCATACTTCACCTTCATCGTCAGGGCGAGGTTGCTGAAGTCGTTGTTGCGGAGCCTGAGCATCGCGTCTCGGAGCATCAAGCGCATCATAGAAGGATGCACAACCGCGTTGTTAGAGTGGAGATGAATCTGTCGCTGCCGCCTAGGAATCTTCCTCTCCATGTTTTTTGTAAACCCTTTTTGGAACAATTAGAAAGGTAAAAGGTTTGTTGGTGGTTATTCTGGATAGAATCTTGTGGCAATTCAACCATTCATCTCTTTTTCCCAATTTCACATTAAACACACAATTTCAATGTGAAATAATCACATATTAAAAATTTGTCCCAAATGTTCTTGAGTGCAAAGTTCACCTCTGCATATTCTTGAGTGCAAAGTTCACCTCTGCATACTAGTGAGAGGGTGTATGCCACATCATTAGAAGTGAAAAGTTTAACCGAAAGGAACATATTACATACTTTTAAAAAAACTTTAAGATCAAATTAACCCTAAATGTAATTATACCTTTAAAAAATAAAAATTAACATAAATCTTTTATTTATAATATACTTGTAAATAATAATAACAAAAATAAAATATTAATCAAATAAATAAAATTATTATGTTAATAAAATTATTAATATTTTTTATCATTTAAATACAATTATTTTTCTAATTTAATATAAAATATAATATTACATAAAATAATTAAATCTTATATTTTTAAACTTTTGAAAACTTTCAAAATTAATTACAATTTAATATAGGAACAGTGTATAGTTTTGGTTTCTTTAAGAAAGAAATTATAGTATATAAAAATTATAAAATTATTATGTAACGGATTTTAAATTTCTGTATGCAAACTAATTAGTGATAGTTTTAAATCACCACTATTAGACGTTAATTAAGTATTGCTCCCTTTGCCACTTGGTTTGGACAAAATAAAATTGAAATCTTTTTTTACAAAGAAGAAATTAAATTAAACTCTTTAAAAACAGCCGATAAAAAAACCCTTTGAAAATAGATAAACTAAATTGAATTTGGTAAGTACATAAGAGGATTAAAATATAATTTAGCATCGAATAATTTCATTTAAATTACTTTAAAATTTATGTATAAATGGCAATGATAGGTTAAATTATATTGTACAAAATACATAATAAAAATAGGTTAAATTCCGTTATAGAATTATTTTACTCACTTAATATGATGTTATCATTTAGAAAATGTGTCATATTCAAATCTTCTGGATTAAAAAACATAATTAAACCACTTAATTTAAAAAATAATCCCTTTAAAATTAATTTAACCAATTACAACCTCAATGTAATTTAAAATCAGTTTATTAACATTATCCCAAATCATATGCATTTTCTTTTGCCTAACGTAAATTGCTACATATATGTTGCCTTTTGGCTAACATAAAGTGGTGCATCATATTTACTGTCAAAGAATAGTTAGTTCGAAGATGTAGTTTTGGTCGAACTATAAAATAGTATATATTATTTAGGATCTATTTTTAGGGGTTAACAATGTAAAAAAGAAGAAGTTGTGATTAATTAGTTAATTAAAAGTTATTATTAATATTAATTTTAAGATAATTATTATAAATGTTTTTAAAAAATTTACATGAAAGTTTACAGTTCAATTATAATATAAATATTCAATATATATATTATTTAAGTTTTTATTAAATTTTAAGTATATCGTAAATTCAAGTATTTTAAATTGATTTTTTATTGAAATTTTTTTTTGTATTTAGTGTTAGATATATTTTTTATTTTAGGATTTTTTGATTATTTTTTCAATTAATTACAAATTATTGTTAATAACGAGATCGTGATGTTCTCGTATATGTTTCGTGTCATTATATAATATGATTATCATTGTCATCACTGGTGTAAGCCACAATAATTATCTTTTGTTATCCAATCCAACACATATTTAATTAATTAATAAAAATTATTTGTTTTTTCATTAACCACAATATCACTTTATATTATAATCACACAACCTCTTATTTTTTAACATGGGGAGACAAGTAAATAAATTTATTAGGTATCTAAAATAAAAAAAAATTATAAAGTACTTAAAGCAAAAGATAGATGACACCTAAAACTTGTTTAAACCTATTTTTAAACATAATTAGTAAAATTAATGGTAATAGCTAATTTTCTTTATTAATCTAAAAGTGAATTATGTTTAAATTCAAAAAGAATAATTCGACGGAGACATATTCTAATAGTCCTTGTCTCGGTAGAAAAATCTCAACTTTAGATCTCTACTAACCCAGCCAAAATTTCCTAAATGGCTTTTAAATACTTGAAATTATTTCCTAGAACAAGTCTTTTTAACCGTCAAGTATTCCTTTTTAAAAGAAGGAATGTGTTTTATAAACTTAGGATAACATTTGGATTCAAATAAGAAAGTAAATCCCAAATGTATTTTTGCCAAGGAAACTTGTTTTGCTAGGCCAATCAGTTCAAGTGTTAGTTGATGCAGTTTTTGTTGTTAACTTGTTGCCATTTTAAGTTGCTTATCTTCTGCTGAAGTAAATTATGTTGAATTTGGCTCATGGTTTTCTCTGAAGTTATTCTTATGTTTGACATTCTCTGAATTCAGAACACACTACTGAAAAATGATATTCTATGACAGCTTTTTATTATGGTTATTAGCCACCCATCAAGAAAATGCCATCCTCTTCTTCACTAACTCACTGCACACACAACAACAAAGAAAGTGAATAAAAAGTGAGATTTCACAGTGAGGTTATACTTTGGACAGCACAATAATCTTGTTGAGTTTTACTAATTTGAACCTTCAAAGCAATCCTGCAGGTGCTTTCCGTTTACAGTGATTACTAACTAGTAGAGGGTGTGTAAAGTCTTCCACCAAGAAAATGTCAGAGGATATAGACTTGAATGGAGATTCTGAGAGCAAGCAAGATTCAAAAAGAAATGCCAAAGATGAATGTGCCAAAACAGTACCCTTATACAGACTTTTCTCATTTGCTGATTCTTTTGATTGTTTATTGATGTTTGTGGGGACTGTTGGTGCTATTGCGAATGGAATCTCCCCTCCCTTGATGACTTTGTTATTTGGAAATATGATCAATGCATTTGGAGGAACCAAAACCTCCAACGAAGTTGTTGATGAAGTTTCCAAGGTAATTCCTCATGAATCCCTTTTGTTAATATTAATCCATATTGGTGAAACATCTATGGTGAAATTGGTGAAGCGGTTGGCGGGTTACTAGGAACTCAGATTTAACACATCACACCAAATTACCGTGTCAGGTGTCTTTGGAAATTGTATACTTGGCTGTGGGAACATCTTTTGCATCACTTTTGCGTAAGTGCGTCAGATTATCTGTTAGTTCTTACAATCTACCTAATTAGTTTGGCTAATCATGACCCCTAAAGAAACCCTGTTTGTTATGAACCAGAGTTGACATGCTGGATGATCACTGGGGAGAGACAAGCTACAAGAATTAGAGGCTTATACCTTCAAACTATTCTGAGGCAAGATGTCACCTTCTTTGATAAGGAAACAAGAACTGGAGAGGTTGTTGGAAGGATGTCAGGAGATACTGTTCTTATTCAAGATGCCATGGGTGAGAAGGTATTAATTTTAATGAACCACCTTACAAGTCTTAAACCATCACCTCCTCGTTTAAGGTAAACTTTGTTTCTTTATTGCTTTTTTTCTCCCTCTCATTTCAGGTAGGACAGTTCTTACAGTTATTGGCAGCTTCCATTGGAGGTTTTGTAATAGCATTCATCAGGGGATGGCTTCTAACTGTTGTCATGCTATCTTGTATTCCACCTGTTGTTTTGTGTGGTGCTATGGTAAGCCTGATCATTGCAAAAGCATCATCCAGGGGACAAGAAGCTTATTCCCAAGCTGCAACTGTAGTAGAGCAGACGATAGGTTCTATCCAAACTGTATGCATACTCACCAAAAAAATAACTCCTTATTCTTCCTTTTGATATTGCAGAAGATATGAATGACTTCAACTTATCCAATGCAGGTTGCATCATTCACTGGGGAGAAGCAAGCAATAGATAAATATAATCAGTCCTTAATCAAAGCTTACAAGGCTGGAGTGCAAGAGGCACTAGCTTCTGGTTTTGGGTTTGGTTCTCTCTCTTTTGTTTCTACCTGCAGTTATGGTTTGGCTATATGGTTTGGTGCAAAAATGATAATAGAGAAAGGATATACAGGAGGAGAGGTTGTGACAGTAATTATGGCTGTTTTGATTGGCTCCATGTGAGTTTTGCCTGTTCCTCTTTCTTAATATGAGCCTAAAGTTTCTGAATTGATTCCCTCCCCCTCTCTGAAAACTCAGAAGATATGACAAGATTTTATTATTATCCTATCTAACTAGATTTCCAATCGTAGGTCTCTTGGGCAGGCATCTCCAAGCTTGAGTGCTTTTAGTGCTGGACAAGCTGCAGCCTTTAAGATGTTCGAAACAATTAAGAGGAAGCCAGAAATCGATGCTTATGGCGCAACTGGTCGGCAGATCGATGACATTTGTGGAGATATAGAACTAAGGGAGGTTTGCTTTAGCTATCCTACAAGACCAGACGAACTGATATTCACTGGATTTTCTCTTTCAATACCAAGCGGCACTACGATCGCTTTGGTTGGTGAAAGTGGGAGTGGGAAATCCACAGTTGTTAGTTTGATAGAGAGATTTTATGATCCACTGGCAGGTGAAGTTCTCATTGATAGTATTAACCTCAGAGAATTTCAACTGAAATGGATCAGAGAGAAAATTGGCCTAGTTAGCCAGGAACCAGTTCTCTTTACTTGTAGTATTAAAGAGAATATTGCCTATGGCAAGGATAATGCAACTGTTGAAGAAATCAGAGCATCAGCAGAACTAGCTAATGCTGCCAAATTTATAGATAGACTTCCTCAGGTCAACCCTTGAATCTCCATTTAAAATTTTAAATGTCAAAATGCATACTGCTTAATAATTTGAAATGTTCTCTTCCTCTCTCACGATTATCTTTATATCCAAAGTATATTAGACTTGAGAAAAAAAAATCTTTGTTCTATCATGATATTAAATGCCGCTTTTACGTCTGTAATTTGGTATAATGAACCTAGGGACTGGACACAATGGTTGGTGAACATGGAACTCAGCTTTCTGGGGGTCAAAAGCAAAGAGTTGCAATAGCAAGAGCAATTTTGAGAGACCCAAGAATTCTACTTCTGGATGAAGCTACAAGTTCACTCGATGTTGAATCTGAGAAAATTGTACAGGAAGCATTGGACAGAATAATGATAAACCGAACAACTGTCATTGTAGCCCACCGCTTAAGTACTATAAGGAATGCTGATAGCATTGCTGTTCTTCATCAGGGAAAAATAGTTGAAAGAGGTAGACAGAGCATGCTGTAATAGAGATCCAATTTTCCCACTACTCAATTCTCAAATGTTTATATACTTCAGTGTTATATTTTTCCATGATCAGGTTCACATACTGAGCTCACCAAAGATCCTAACGGAGCCTATAGCCAGCTGATTAGATTGCAAGAAATTAAAGGATCAGAACAAAATGGTGAAAATGACAGAGACAAGCTAGAAAGTATAGTGCACTCAGTGCACTCTGGAAGACAATCAAGTCAAAGATCTTTCTTAGGATCTATAAGCCAAAGATCATCAGGACTTGAAAGCAATGGTCATAACTCATTCTCAGCATCACATGGTGTGCCAGTATCAGTTGGCTTCTTGGAACCTGCAAGAGGAGAACCTCAAACACCTCCTCCTTCAACTTCACCACCGGAAGTGCCACTCTCTCGCCTGGTATATTTAAACAAGCCAGAGATTCTAGTCTTACTTGCAGGGACTCTAGCTGCAGTAGTAAGTGGATTATTATTACCCATTAGTGCACTCTTCGTTTCCAAAATGATAAGTATTTTCTATGAGCCACATGATGAACTTCGTAAAGATTCAAAGCGTTGGGCATTACTATTTGTTGCACTTGGTGTGGTATCATTTATTACAGCTCCTTGTAGATTCTACCTTTTTGGTGTTGCTGGCGGTAAGTTGATAAAAAGGATTCGGAAAATGTGTTTTGAGAAAGTTGTTCACATGGAAGTTAGCTGGTTCGATGAAGCGGAGCATTCAAGTGGAGCAATTGGAGCGAGGCTCTCTTCTGATGCAGCTGCTGTTCGAGCTTTGGTTGGGGATGCACTTGGTTTGCTGGTTCAAAATGCTGCTACAGCTGTGGGCTGTTTGGTAATTGCATTTGAAGCAAGCTGGCAGCTTGCTTTTATAGTGCTTGCTTTGGCACCGTTATTAGGACTAAATGGATACGTGCAATTTAAGTTCATGAAAGGATTCAGTGCAGATGCAAAGGTTTGTTTTTTTACATCGTCTAAGCAACCAACTGACTGTAAGTTTCAGAATTTATTTGTTTTTTATAAAAGTTTTCCAGCAAAGAAGATAAAACAAGTTACTGTATAACTTAAGAGCATGGTTCAACAGTGAGATGCATGTGCTTGACATGGTTATATGTTACAATTACTCTTCTATTTACCTTACAGAAACTGTACGAGGAAGCAAGTCAAGTCGCAAGTGATGCTGTAGGGAGTATAAGAACAGTTGCTTCTTTCTGTGCTGAAAAGAAGGTGATGGAATTGTACCAGAAAAAATGTGAAGAACCAATTAGGACAGGCATAAGGCGAGGGATAATAAGTGGAATTGGTTATGGGGTATCATTCTTCATGCTTTACGCAGTTTATGCATGCAGTTTTTATGCAGGAGCTCGACTTGTAGAGGATGGAAAAACAACATTCTCCGATGTTTTCCGTGTAAGTTACTTTACTTACCGTACTCTTTCACCAAGTAAAAATTTCCACCACTTCTTGTCGTCACAGTTATGCTGCTAACACTGAGGTAAGGTGGCATGCACACATGGTCTATCTATTTTTCTTGAATTAATTATATTGATTCCTGATTTCAGGTGCTTTTTGCGCTCAGCTTGGCAGCAATGGGAATTTCTGGATCTGGCTCTTTGGTCACTGATTCCGCTAAATCAAAAAGCGCTGCAGCTTCTGTATTCGGTGTTCTTGATCGAAAGTCACAAATTGACCCAAGTGATGACTCTGGATTCACATTGGAAGAAGTCAATGGAGAGATTGAATTTAACAATGTCAGTTTCAAGTATCCTACCAGACCTGATGTTCAAATATTCAGAGATCTCTGTTTGACTATTCATAGTGGGAAGGTAACTCTCTAATTGTGCATCTTGTCTGATAGAGTAGGGTTAATTGTTCTTCCTAAACTATTAGACTGATTGACTATACTGATAAAATAAACAGACTGTTGC
>Ga0123342_1007027_pt1 | contig 15172 bp, 7 predicted proteins | sample Turbeawhitnodule_FD_89960 | JGI IMG/M metagenome (GOLD analysis project Ga0123342, IMG submission 89960) | Root nodule microbial communities of legume samples collected from Mexico - Turtle bean Mexico white nodule | ecosystem: Host-associated > Plants > Roots > Nodule | place: Mexico: Nepantla... | reverse complement strand
TATATATATATAAATATATTTATAATATTATTATTTATTTTGTTATTATATTATATAATTAAATTACATTATTATAAATAATTCTTTTATAATTATTATAAAATTTATATATCATAATCGATTAAGTTAACATATATAATCGTTTATGTTATAGAATTTATATACGTAATAAATTATTTATAGGTTATACATAGTGGATTATATATATAAATTTTCAATATAATTATTTTTCTTTATAAATATATACATATAATAATTTTATTTTTTTATAATTGTATTTTATAATTTAATTATATTTTTTATGTTTTATTATATGTGTAGTATATTTTTTTTAAAAAATATAAATGTAGAATGTGAATAATTTATGGTAAAGATTATGAATAAAAATGAGAATATATAAGTTATTTTATATATTTGTGTATGACTTTCAATCTTCTCCTCCTTATTCTCCTTATTTCTATGTAATTTTGAGAAAAACCTTTCAGTCCCTTCTCTTTCTCATTCTCCCATCTCTTCTATTTGCTTATCCAAATAGGAAATGTACTTTCACTCTCGTCTGAGTATGCAGGAACAATATACCTAATCCAATCAGACTGAAAAAAGAAATGATGCTTTTGTTTTTGAATAGTTATACAAATTAAATATTTTTCATAATTAATTGTTGACGTAATTGATTATAATCCCATTTTTTTTGTGATCACGAATTTGTTTAGAAGAGAAAAAGAAAAAAAATAGCACTTTAACAAGAAAATTGGGGAAAGAAGACAAGGGTTTGTCTGACACGTAAAAAAAGGATGAAGTCAGATTGGTCCACCAATTGAAAAGGAATTGGAAACCTTGGCTCCTCCACCGAGGGCATGGACTCCCCAGTTGACGAGTCAGCTAGAAAAGAAAAACTATATATTTATTTTATAAAATTAAATATAACATATCTTAATAATTTACTTTACATTTTATTTGAATATATATTTTTATTAGTATTAAAGTAAACAAATTTATAAAATAAATTAACAATAATAAAAAAAATAAAATTATGTTTTTTACAACAATAAATATTAAAATACATTATAAGAACTATAAATTTGATTTCTTTTTTATAATTTTTAAAGAAAATGATGAATTTTCATACTAACCCGTTATTAGCTCATTCACTAGGTTATTGAATTAAGTATAACATACTTAAAATATTAAAATAAACCTGTTTTAAAAAAATTATCTAAATAAATTTATTCTCACTTTAATTCTTAAATCATACTTATTTATTTTCTGCACCGAATTTGGGAAACTATAATCAGTACTGAGAGATTTTCTTTTCCTTTTTATTTTATTTTAAAAACATTGAAAAATCAGGTTGACTTAAATTCTAACCTATTTTTTTCAAGTTGAGAATTCACCTCTCAGGTAACTAAATTCTTACAAAGAAAGAGTATATAGGTCTACTTTGAGAATTAAAATAAAAATAATTTTATTTGAATAATATTTCTCAACTCCAAATTTAAACACTTAAGTTATTTTATTGTTTTTAATAGAATAATATATAAATTTAAAAGAAAAACATTGTAAATAAATAGTATTGATTTAAAAATACTACTAACATTTTAAACAACTTTTATATCTAAATCTTTTTTTAAAGCTTATCTATAAATAATTAAAAATCAACAAAAAAAAATTACGGTTAAATTATATATATTTTTATTTAAATAATATTTAACTATTTATTTTCCATTTTTTATTAATCTGATCTATTCGTGTTTTAATATGTCACTTTAAACTTTGAAACTGAAATTTGGATGGTTGTTGTTTTTGGTTTCAAAATTTTAAAAAATCACAATTGTATCTTACTTTCTGAAAAATAATTTTAATTTTACTTTTTTTTTGTAAATTTTAATTACAAAATAAATAGATCGTTAAAGTTTTGTACCATATATTAAAATTAATTTAAAAGTATATTTATGGTGATCGGTTACATAGATATGAGAATGATAACGATGATAATATTAATATTATCGTGAAAATATGTTTCGAAATTCATAAAAAATATTTTTGAAAAAAAAGTGAAATTCTTTGAATAATGAGTTAGAAAAACATTTCTTTGAAAAAGTTCTATTTCAAAAAAAAATCAGGCACTTACTTCTCAGTATCTGATCACTTGCTTTCAAATTTATTTTCAAACATTTTAATTTTGTTTTGCATCTCTTTCTTTAATTACAAGACTTTATTTCAAGCATTTATTTCTCAGGACATTGGCATTTCTTGTCAGAATTTAAACTTCTGCTTACCCGTCTATGATTGAAGTACTTTGCTTTTACACTGTTTCTCTTTTCTTGGAGTTAAATTATTTTCAATTTTAACTGTAATTTTATACACCATCATTTTAAGGTTATTTTTCTTTCAATACTTTCCTTTAACTTTCGTTATCCAATTTTAATCCTCCCAAGTTATATTTTTAATTTCTGCGTAAAGCTTCTTTTAAAAACTCTGACACTCTGCTAATTGCTTTTGTCAATTAAGTTAGCATTCAATTCGACCACTATCAAGTTTGAATGGAGCACACGTTTTTATGCACATATATAATCCAGTTTAACAAAAACAAAACAGAATTAGCTACTTGTTTACGTATAAAGGTTCAAATTAAATTTTGAATTAAGATTTGAAGTCGTGTAACATGTTATTTAACTGGAAGTTAAACAGTGTTAAATGAAGTTGCGAGAACCAAAATTTGATTCCAAGGTGAAACACATATAAAGCTTTGTAGTGTAGTTGAATTGAAAACCAAAATCCACGTAAACAAATTTGACTATTAACAGGAAGAAAGCATACGTTTATCAAATATCACATCCCTTTTCATCCGCAGAGTATTCCAACCACACACCAGAAAAATCAACAAAGTAAACAGTATATAAACATAAAGTTGGAATGTGGAAGGCTTGGCTAGATTTAACTGCATCCACAAACGTTAATTTCTTCAATTTTTAATTTAAACGTTAACTAATTTTGTTTTAATAGGGAGATGGATATAGATAACTATTGAGTTTTGTCTTATTTTTATTTTCGGACAGGTTGTTAACGTTTTATTGTGATCTTTCTAGTCTTCGTGCTACTCCTTCGGCTCTCGGTCTCGCAGTATCGGGTGAATGCCAAATGGGGGAGGTACCTGCAGTAGACATTCCGACGCTCAAGTCAGTAAAAGGGTATTCGGCACTCGGGGTGTACAGTAATAATGACGTATCTTTCTTCTTGAAATGTACATTTATATTATTTTAATAGATTTACTATATTGAGTTTGATTAGTGAAATGAATCACACTTAAAAGTGTATTATCTAATTTTTAATGATAAATTAGTTTTACTGACCTTGAAGTGAATCAAGTGTGTCGATCGGTCGGTTCGGTCGTGCGGATCTTGGTCAGTTTGTACAGAACAACCAAACTATGCTTGTACAGAAAAACCAAACTATGGTAATGACGTACAAATTTCACAAGTGAAAAAAATAATAAATATTTAAATGTTAGTTTTTGTGTGTTTGAAATTTGAAAAGGAGAAAAAATAAAATAAAAAGTTAAGTTTTATATATAAAAGACATAGCAGTGGGTGATTGAGGAAGCAGGTGTCCGAAATTCGAAGGTGAAGGTTGAAAAGGTGAATTGGTCTCTCCGTGAGGTTGAGATGAGTTGAGAGATGGAAAAAAAAAAAGGGTTGGTACGATACACGAGACACCCTTTGGCCTCGGTTAAATGCCAGCTAAATAATTTGACTAGATTTACTTTTTTGTTTAGAATTCATTCTTTGTTTGCAGGCACAGGCAATGGCAATGGCATCCCCTTTGGCCTTTCTGACATTGGTTTTGACCACTTTTGGTGGAAAGAGAAAGAGGAACATGCCCTCGTGCACTTGCTTATTCCTTTTCTTTCTGGCCACGGGTTTTCTCCATTCTCTCTCCCTCACCCTCACCCAATCTCTCCTCTAATTTTCAGCTTCACTACAAATCTTATCCACATAATACAACACACCTCTTTTTTACTCTATTTTATTCTTCTGTCACTAGGTTTTCTTTAGATACAAAAATCGAATATGTCTTCGAAAAGATTCCTATGTACTACTACCATCATATTCAAAAATCCACACTGCTTAAGCATTGATGACACCATTCTATAATAGTGTTATTGAAAATACCAAAGTGAAACACTCGGATTCAAAAACCTAAATCCAACTGCACTTCCACTGGTTGGTTCGTGTTTATTATGAGAGAGAACTCACCAAATTCCTTAATCAAGATAAACCCTAAACCATATAATAATGATGTTTGACCGTCCAACTGCCTACAAATAGCATTTCTGCCACCGTGCCTTTTATGAGACAACCAATTAGCCCTCGGAAATGGGAATAAAATTCATCAAAATTTATTTAAATAATAAAAATACTCCTATCTATACTATTTTTAATAATTTCAATTAATAATACATTATGTTTAAAATAGTTTGATACTAACAGCAAGAAATAAGTCATTATTACTTTTTTCAAGAATATCGGTTTCAAGAAAGCTCTATTTTTTACTAGCCAACAAAATATGAAAAATACCATCCGATTTTTTTTTATATATAAAGATTAACATTTATTGAATAGTTTCAATTATAACAAATAAATTACAAGCGATAAATTTCAAGACGTCGTTTTTAACAAAATTAAATCATAAAAAATACTTTTATTTTCCAAAAAAACATTTTAACAAAATTAGTAGTTAAAGTTAAATTCTACAGACAATGAAGGATACAACTAAAAGATTTTAGATATTGTTTATTTGAATAAAAACTATTGATATAGTTTCTATTCGGTAATAGGAAAGAGGACAAAAATCAATACTTTTTTAATAGTTAGATGATAACATTTTTTTAAAATGTAAAGTATCGTTTAAAATGATTCTACTAACCATATATTTGTTTAAGAGTATTAGAGACTTCCTTAAAGATAAGGATAAAAAATAAAAACATGTTTTTATTTATTAATTCTTTAATCTGTATTCTTGTATGAAGGAATGGTGGAATCGAAATAAATAAGGAAGAGAGTAAAAAATAAAAGTTGAAAGGAAACTGCCTTGAGAGTTTGAACCAATTGAGTCGAGTGACAGAAACGACGTCGGTTAGCACACTCTTTAATAATTCTCGGTTGGTGGCATCTGGTTACCTTTTTGACTATCTGTCCGGGTCCCAGGTTGCGTCTTCAAGCTCAAGATTAACTCATGCATTGCATACCACACACACTCTCTCTATATATGTACCACTACAGTAGCAGTATCAGATATTAATAAAAAGGAGCTCAAAAGAAACACACAGCACCACACTCTGTCACTGACCTCAAAGTTAAAATTTTCGTATCACTCTATGCACTCGTGTGCTGCACCCTCGTTTAATAAAGCCTCACCAAGCCCACCCCCTACCCCATCACTACTTCAAAAGGAATCAACCATTTTTAGATCCAATCTAACCCTCATTATTTTAACACATTTTTTTAATCTTTTATCCACATAAATATAATCTCTTGTCACATTGTGAACAAAAATGTAATTATAAAAAATATCAGAATCACTTGATAATTAATTATCTATCTTTGATTTCGTATAAAAAAAATGACAAAATCTTGTAAAACAGTATATTGGAAGCGCTTTGAGAGTAGTTAGGTAGCACGACAGTCTCATAAAAACACAGAACAGAGCTTTTTCTTCCTTGGTGGTTCTATTCCACGGTTATTTGATGCTGGTCTCTGTTGCTTCAACTATATATTTTGTATCATTGGGTACACTGAGGCGCAGTGTTTGTTCTTGGAGTTCTGTACTCTGTTGTGGACTTGATTTTGTTATTCTCTCTCTCCTTTTTTATTTATTTAGTTTTTTAATTATGGTCTGGAGTGGGTGATTTGCTACACTTTTTCGAAGCTTGAGGAGGAAGAGTGCCTCGGTATTGGCGATGAAAATTAAGACTCAATCATGTCGTTCATGATGAATAAGCGGAGCACTACTTTTTTGACCAAAGAAAGGCAGCACAGTTAAAGAAAGGCATAAAAAAAATAAAAATAAAAAAGCAAAGGGTGGAAAATAAAGTTGTCCCTTTGACAAGCACTTCTTAGCTCTCTCTCCACCTTTCTTTATTGCTCCCTCCCTCCTTTCCCCTCTCCCACACGCTTCTTCTTATCCTCGTTCACAATTTTCCCTTTCTCCAACTCCAACTCGCACCTCACCCCTTCAACTTCCACTTATAGAAAAATCAAGTGCACGTATGCAACAATGCCTCCGTACCAAGAAGACCTAGTGGCAACAGAAACAACAACCACCACGAAGGATGCTAATGGTGCTGGCGTTTTGGATCTGAAAACGTTGATTGAGGAGCTTGAGTCATCCATTGAGGTCCCTTCCGTTTTCATCTGCCCAATCTCGCTGGAGCCAATGCAAGACCCCGTCACCCTTTGCACGGGACAAACCTACGACCGTTCCAACATCCTCAAATGGTTCTCCCTCGGCCACAACACCTGCCCCACAACAATGCAAGACCTCTGGGACGATTCCGTCACGCCCAACACCACTCTCCGCCACTTCATCCTCTCCTGGTTCTCGCAGAAGTTCTTGGCCATGAAGAAGAAGCTCGAGGACGTTCAAGGCACCGCCTTGGAGCTCCTCGACACGCTCAAAAGGGTCAAGGGTCAAAACAGAGTTCGCGCTCTCAAACAGCTTCGCAAGCTCGTCGATTCCCACCTCTCCACCAGGAAAACCGTTGAGGAAAACAACGGGCTTGCCTTGATTTCTTCCCTGTTGGGTCCTTTCACCTCGCACGCGGTTGGGTCGGAAGCAATTGGGATTCTTGTGAATTTGGATTTGGGTTCGGAGCTGAAGAGGAATCTCATGCAACCCGCCAAGGTTTCTTTGTTGGTGGACATCATGAACGAGGGAACCATCCAGACCAAGATGAATTGCGCCAAGTTGATTCAAACCTTGTTGGTGGAAGGTAACCCCTCCGAGACCGTTGTTTTATCAAGTTTGAGTCTTTTGGTTGGGGTTTTAAGGTTAGTGAGAGATAAAAAACACCCAACAAGCGTTTTAACCGGACTCATATTACTCAAAATCGTGTGTTCGCGTGAATCGGTTAGAAGCACAATTGTAAGCATAGGTGCAGTGCCTCAGCTGATTCAGCTTTTGCCCACTTTGAACAACGAGTGTTTAGAGATAGCCCTTAATATTCTTGAAGTCTTGTCAACACTTCCTGAGGGAAGATTAGCTTTGAAAGAGTGTCCCAATATTATTCCCAGTGTGGTCAAGTTGGTGATGAGAGTCTCAGAAAGTTGCACACAATTCGCATTGTCGATTTTGTGGGCTATTTACAAGCTTGCCCCTGAAGAATGTGCTTCAAAAGCGGTTGAAGCAGGGTTGGCGGCGAAGCTACTTCTAGTGATTCAGAGCGGTTGCAACCCGGTACTAAAGCAGAAATCTGCGGAGTTTTTGAAAATGTGCAGTTTAGATTACTCTTCTAGCATCTTGATTTCTAAGTGTATGCTTACTGCCACAATACAATGAAAATGAAGGAAAATTTGTTCATAGTAACTTGGTATACGTATACTTTTTTTGTGGCAATTGAGAATTGACAGTTGGAACATAACAACTAGTTGGTGGTACTACTAATTAGGTTAGAGTTGGTTGGAAATTCAAATCAGCATGGATCGGATAACGCTGTGTGTTTTTGAAATAATTGTGGGAAGCTGAGTTGTAAGATCATAGAAAACGATAATGTAATAGTAGTCCAATTTATTCTGAAGCCCCACTTTTTTGTTCCGGTGTGTTAGGATTAGCTGGAGGAGGAGGACTCATAAATCAATCCTTTTTTGGTTTAATAAAAAAAAAAAGTGAGGAAATAAGAGAGTTTTTTTTTTAATTGGAATCAAATGAAGATTTTAATTTTTGCTTTTGAAATTCAAAGATATTTTCCCTTTTTATTTCTGTCTAATTAAATAAATAAAAAAATGTGTGCACTTGCTCTGGTCTAAACAGATAATTGATTTACTTTGTGTTATTGCGGGAAGAGTGTAGCGTTGATGACAGGACAGAAAGTGTGGTTTTTGGGAGAAAAAAGATGAAGGGTCAACAAGGAAGAATCTGGATTAGGTGTGGTCAAGATCGGGTGACTATAGAGTATTAAATAAAAAGTGTAGTAATTTTAAATGTTGAGGAAGACGATGACACATAATTTATAGCATGCTTTTTCATATTTAATTTTCACAAATCTCGTCTTCCATGGAAATGGGCGCGGCCTCATTTTATTTGAACAGTCTCAAAATTATTTAACAAATTCTCGCGCTAAATTCAAGATTTTCTTTTTTTTTTCTTCTAAATTTCAGTTAAAGGGAAACAAAAAGTAGTATACAACATTTACCTGCAAGGTCACTAGGAAACGTATAACGCCTTCTACTCTTTGAATCACTGTTTTCGGTATAATCTCGTTTTTTATGTCTTTATTTTAGCTCTCATTTCTTAGTAAGAGTTTCAAAGACAATGCTAAATAAGATTCTCTTTAACAAGATATTAGTAAGAGTTTCAAATAAAATCTTTTAAGTGAGAGAATTATCTTCGGTTGGAAATTTATCCATTTATCCTTAATTTAATGAATAATGAATATTGGTAATTGATTCATTGAGTATATTTATTGATTATCGTTATTCTTGGATACAAAATGCTTTGGAAGAGGGAAAGTTACAGCTAGAGAAGATTAATACAGATGATAACTGGTCGAACATGTTGACCAATGCAATTTCAACTAAGAAGCTAACAGACTGTTGTAGGGGAACTGGATTATTGATACCCTTCAATTAAGTCGGGAGATTTGTTGATAATCCCTTCTTAATTTAATGGGAGACCATGACCAATGAATATTGGTAATTGATCCATTGAGTATATCTAGTGATAAACATTTCAAAGTCTTTGAATTATATTTCTTTTGAAGACTATGAAGTCCAACCTAAAAAGTTGAAAATAGTAATTTCAAACTATCTTGAAAATGTAATAAACATTAATTATTCATTATTTCTTTAGGAAGAAGCCTTACTCTCATTCGAAAACTTGTGAGAAAGAAAAAGACAAGCAAGGGAGAAAAACAACATAAAGAGAAATTAGAGAATAGATATCCACAATGAGATTAGAAATCCTAGTGAGATGATACAGAGACATTGTATTATATTTTTGTTGGGTGAGATTGAGTGTCATCATCACATAATAACATAAACAAATATTGTAATACTACTTTCATAGTGGAAATATTTTATGGACTAGGTCCCATGAGTTTTTATTTATCAAGTTGAAGAGATTTTTCTCACATTAAAAATTTTCAGTGTCATTTTATCCTTTGTTATATTTTTTTATTTGTTTACTGTTTCCGCAAGTATCCATTTGTATCTACACGAAAAAGAAAGAATTAATTCCAACACAAAAAAGAAAGAATTAATTCCAATTTTCCCAACACTACCTATTTATAACACTTTGAGATGGGTTCTTTACTTCTGGATCCGGCATAAGTCCAAGTCTTCTTTCTGAGACCATGATTTGTTTAGGTGATTTGCTAGGTTAATAATCGTTGTTAATTTTCCTTAGCCACCTAATTTTTCATAATTATGTTCAGGTTAATGTTTGTGACACTCTAAATGAATATGCCAAGTTTGCATACTATTTTTTATCACAACATATATTCGCACATAAAAAACAAAATAGTTATACAATTAACTCTATCATTTGATTACATGATGCCTTTTTTTTATATTTTAAAATATTTTTTTAAATATAATGAATAAATAAAACAATAATACTATATAAATAATATAATATTATAATAAAAATAGTTTCTTCTAGTCTTTCCATTTATTCTAATCCAAATAAATTTTATTTTTACTCACTTATGAACTATTTTCCATTCATCTTTTGGTTTTCACTCCGTCAATTTTATCGCATAATTCAAATAAATAGTTTTTTTTATTGTCCCCAAAATCATCTATTCTATTGTACTGGAAGTTATTTAATAACGTAGATTTTTATATTTTGTAGTTACCTATAAGTTTCGGATTTATCTTCAACATTAATAACCTAAATATCCATCATCAACTATTAAATAAAATAAATATTATAAATTTAACTATGTGTATTTATAAAATTATTATTTTAATTATTCATAAAGTATGTTATAAAAAAAAACTTAAAAAATATATATTGTTAACATAAGTTTTTTGAGAATTTCATTTAATCATTAAATATAATTGAATTAATGAAATTTTATACGTAGGAATGACAAAGTGGGTTAGGTCCAGCGGGATGGGTCAATCTTTTGAAGTCGTCAACTTATATTGGGCCGGTCCGTTTAACCCACCAATCCAAATAAGGCAAGGCAGGCTAGCTCTCAACCCACCTTCTTCAAATTTTGCATTTTTAAGGAAAGATGTCATGCTTTTAGAATTAAAATTGGCGGTGGTCGATGTGTTTTTATATAATTTTATTTATATTAATTTCTTTATACATAATTTAATTAATTGAATTATTGTTGATATTTACTTTATTCTATTAGGCATTAAATCTTCTCTAATTAGAACATAAAAGTTTGATTCAATTTTGTTGTCTAAAAAGTGATATCAATGACTGCAACAAAATAAAAAAAATTATAAAAAAAAGAAAAAAATTGAAAAGTGACGATTCTGTCAATCCCGTCCCACTAGAGACATGCATAAGATATAAAGAAATAGATCAACACTTACTTATATGTTAATTATATTTAACACATACTCAAGCGAGTGCATATAATCATAAGCACCAAACTTCTTACAGATATAAAGATATCGAGTACCATTAAGATAAGTCATTTCACAATAGAGAGAAAAACAACTCTAGAGAGAGAGAGAAACGTCAACGATGCTTCGATCACAAAAACAATACTAGATTAGAAAAAAAAGAAGAAAATAAGACGATGAGACTCACATTTATGATTATGACCGAAAAAAATGTTAGACGCACCATCGCACACAATGACAAACGAATTTGAAAGAAGGACACACTAATGTACTAGTGGAAGGAAAGGGAGGAGGTAGGGTATTCGGTTAAAGATGGATATCTCTGTCTAAGGGGGGCCGAGTAGGGGAGAGAGAGGGGGAGTTTATGAAGTTCTGGAAGTGTAAGGTTGTACCTTCTGCACATGTTACAGCTTGGAGGGTGTTGGAAAATAAGTTGGCTACTAAGGCTAACTTGGAAAAATGTGGGATCACAGTGGTAAGTTATGTGTGTAGTCTTTGCGGGGTGGAAGAGGAATCTCACACTCATTTGTTCTTTGAGTGTAGTTTTGCATGGCGTGTGTGAAACCTTTGTTGTGCTTGGTTGGGCGTGCAAAGTGTGTTTCATAATGTTCCATTGCTAAATTTTTCTTAATTTAGGTTGTGCAACGAGTCTGTTTCGGTAAATGAGGTTTTGGGAGTGATTTGGATCGCGATCGTCAACGAAATCTGGAAACATAGAAAAATAGTAATATTTAGAGGGGGTGTAATAGATGTATTGGAAGTATTCGCTTTGGTGCAACTAAAGACATGTGTTTGGGTTACTTCCAAGTCGCAGGATGCAATTTTTTCCTTCCCTGATTGGTGTATTGATCATTTGGTCTGTATGGAGATGATGTTTTGATGTTTTGTTTGGGTATAAGAGTGAGAGTTGTAGGCAGTTCTTTCCGGATTTATTTAAGTATTTTGGAGTTAGTGGGGTGTGTGTTATGGAAAAGGTTAAAAGTCGTGTGTTTTGTATAAGGGTTTAGTTACTCCTAAAATGACTCATATTTATTCATTGTTTATTGCTGATAAAAAAAAAAACTAATGTACATGAGGGAGTGTTGTTTAACTTGTAACTTGTAAATTACTAAACTAATAATTAAATTAATAAAATTTGATTAAACTTCATTATTGAACAATATAAAATTTTAATTTTCATCTACAACACATATATATATATACCTATTCAATATTATATATTTAATATTTTGTTTATAGTGAAGGTTTCTTTTACATGTATTATATATACAAAATTTTATATTATTTTAAAATTACTTAATTTATTGTGTATATAAATTGAAATTGACGTAATATCTATCTTTTAAAAATATATTTAAATGTGAATCTTTTACTTATTTTGTTCAATTTTAGCAAAAATTTAATAGATCATTGTGCTGGTATGAATTTGTAATTTAATGATTTAGTAAAAGTTATTATACAATCATAATTTCTATGTGATAACAATTGTTTTGATTCTTTAAAAATCAAAGTTTTAGTATATAACCATATGAAGTTTTGGGTATGTAACAAACTCAAACCAAAACTTGTTTCTAGGTGTATTTGAGTCTCTAACATGACAAAAACAAGCTTCCATTATGCATGGATGCATGATATGAGTTATAAGTACATTCTAAAAAATTGAAGAAATTAACCTATAATGGAGTTGAAGGTGGGGATGTGAAAATGGAGCAAAGGAGTGAGAAGAGTATTGTTGAAAAGTTACTGAATCAGGCAATGAATACTAGTACATATTTTTTGTGTTTCAATAAACAAAACAAAAAATGGGAAGTGAAAACAACAAAATCCTTAAATACTTTATTAAAAATAACTTTAATTTTCAACCCAAATGAATAGCCCAGTGTAGAATGGATAAAATATAAAAACAATAAAATAATATTTATTTTTGTATGTTATTTCATACATACTAAAAAAAGTAGGAGCTCTGATTCTATTTCACTTGAAAAGGAAACACGTCATCCTAATTAATTTGATTCGGGTTTCATTTAGTTATAATTGGTAATATTGATTTTAACTCTCAAGTACAAATAAATAAAAAAGAAATATATATTATTTTGTGTACGAGGGATATAATGTAAAAAAACGAATTTATGGTAGATGTTTAAATATACAAGTACTTGCATACTTTTATTTAAAAGACAAGCTTTTTACGTTCAATAAAAGTTAAGTTTAGTAAAAAAAGAGAGTTAGTTTTACACCATATTACGAAGTTATACTATTATAAATTTTTATTAATTTGTGGTGTAAAAGTTTTTACATGATTCACAATTATCATTAACTCAAACATGGATAACTTTTATATAATTTATTAGATTAAAAAATATAATAATTTCTTATATTTTTCATTTTTATGCAAAAAAAATGTATTTGTATACTTTTAAGTCATGTTTTTCATTAAACAGATAAGGATGAAAACTCATTTCTACAAATGGCCCCATCACAAATAAATAAAGCATAAACTTAAATTTACATAAAAAATATATAAGAAAAGAATGTGAATTTGTACATATCTATACATTGTGTTGTAGTGCATTTGAATTAGTTGATGTGGAAAAAACTTTACAAAATACTCTCATATATATAGATAGGTGAATTTGCATATTATATGTTCCACATGTTGCTCAGCTTAGTCACTTCACTGTAATGTTAATAGTTGGGAGTTTCTAATATGGTAGTAAGATATGTTCATGATATTTTTTTGTGAATATGTGATTTATTTCTTTTATTACAGTATTAGATTGGAGTTTGATAGGTAATTATACTAATGATATGAAAAGCTTATGGTTATTTAGAGAGGTAGATAATGAGTTAAGGAATAGTTTGAAATTTACCATTCATCTCTTAAAGTTCAATCTTACACACTTATGGCTTGCATATTTGTTTTTCTTTAAATTATATTATTTTTTATCAAATAGGTTCAATACAAAATTTGGTTAGTTCACCTTTCATCTTTGATCTGAATTTTTTTTTTCACTTTTATTTTGAAATTGAACATGACCTTTAAAATAGATAAAAAAAACTAAAAAAAAAACTCTCCTTAATATATCATTTTTCAATAAATTATTTCTCTAAACATTAAAAAAATTAGACAAAATAAAATTGTGATTAATTCATCAACTTCTTTATCAATATTATAATCGTGCATAACTTTACTATAATTTTAAATAAAATGATATATATAATACAGTTTCTCTATGGTGAAGTCTTGTATAATTTATATAATTAAAAAAATTATATATTTCAATAATAACCAGATAAAATTGCACTGGTAAAAAATCTTCAAAGTAATTATTTGAATGTTGAGAGATTAGACTTTTGTGAAAATATTTCTTATATAATCATAAAACTAACATTATTACACTGTTTTAAATATTTTGGATTGTCATATATTTTGTTTGTTATAAGTAATCCATGGTTAATAGTTATTTTATTATCATCTAATTGTTTTTACATTTATGGTCAATATTCAATTTAGTACCGTGATTTAAAAAAAAATTAATTTGGTTCCTATGTTTTTTTACGTGACAGAGAAAATGTCTATGTGACAGAAAAAGAGTGTTTACGGAGAGAATGTGTTTGGGGTGAGATTGAGAATTATTATTTATTATTTATTATTATTACTATTATAAAAAAATTAATAATAATAAAAATAACAATAATAATAGTATTAGTAACCGTAGTAATAATAATAAATTCCCTATCTAACACCATTTACACTTTTATTTCCCTAACTAGCACCCTTTTGTTTTTATTTCCCTATCTAACACTCTTTTGTTTTTATTTCCCTATCTAAAACCATTTAAAAAATAAATTAAAAAATAATATTTTTTTATTTATTTTAATTTTGAATACATTAAAAAATAAATATTTTTAATGTTTAAAATAGTTAGAAATATAATTAATGAATAAAGAAATCTGTTTTTACAAAATAAAAATAAAAAAGTAATAAATTTAAAATGTTTAGTTTAAAAATTATTTTTTAAGAATGAATAAAATAAAAAATTAAACTATACAACAACATAAAAGTTGAATATATAAACATAAATTAATATTTATTTTTATTATTATTGATGATGTAATTATGTTAATTTCAAGTAAAAAATACAGGACATAATTATAAAAAAACAAAGTTAAATAAGACGGACATAAAAGAACAACATGATCTGAAGAAAAAAAATGTTCATATTGTCAAACAACAAGACACACATACATAAAGAATATGTCCCAACATTACTGGATTGTGCACTTCTCGTCATTAATTATGTTTCATTTCGCACAAACTATTTAATGTACCATTGAAGAAAATATTAAATGAATTATCATCTTTCATT
>Ga0123342_1007026_pt1 | contig 15172 bp, 13 predicted proteins | sample Turbeawhitnodule_FD_89960 | JGI IMG/M metagenome (GOLD analysis project Ga0123342, IMG submission 89960) | Root nodule microbial communities of legume samples collected from Mexico - Turtle bean Mexico white nodule | ecosystem: Host-associated > Plants > Roots > Nodule | place: Mexico: Nepantla... | reverse complement strand
TAATTAAGATCATGTTAATTTGGTAATTTGATTATGTTAGTTTGTTTTTGATAATACCTAATTTATGTTTTAATGTTTTATTTTAAAAGAAAAAATAGTAATTAAAACTCAAGAATAAAATCTCTAAGACAAAACTTACTAGAAATTGCATGAACATAAAATCAATTCTAGACCTATAATTACTTACATATAGTTCTTTTTAATAGAAAAATATATCTTGACATACCTTAAAAAATATATTCACTTAATCATTCTTCTTTTACATTTTAATATAAATTATTAATTAATATATATATATATATATAATTATGAAAAATATTAATTTAATAACTGTAGTTTATAACTCAAGTGTAATTTAGATCATATAATTTTAAAATTGTTTCATTTCAATAAAAAAAATATTTTTTTCTTTCCTATTCTAAATCACTGAAAACTCAGGGAATCACTAAAAATTTAGTTCTCCAAAGAAAAGAAAATTATTAAATAGTAATCAAATTTAAAAAAAAAAATAATTAGTCACTATATTAACTAAATTAGATATTAATTTAGAGACTAAACAATTATCGATATATAATGTGGTTTCTATTTTTACACTACAAGAAAATCATGAAATAGAAACCAATTTTTATAAATCAAAATAATTAGTTGCAATAGTAACTAAATTAGAGACCATTTTAGAAACTAATAAAAATTTTGGTTTTTAAATAGTTTCTATTATTGTTAAATCGTTTCTAAATTGATATCTAATTAGCAACAAGGTTTGAGATACCAAATTTAAAAACTAAATAATTGGTAGTTAAAACCTTTGTTGCTAATTAAATACCAATTTAGAAACGATTTAACAATAATAGAAACTAATTTAAAAACCATTTTTTTTAGTTTCTAAAATGGTCTTTAATTTAGTTACTATTGCAACTAATTATTTTGATCTCTAAAGATTAATTTCTATTTCATGATTTTCTTGTAGTGTTAGTAAAATATTATAAATAGTTTATAAATTGATATATAAATTAGCTACTAAAGTTTTAGTTACTAATATTTTAGATTCTAAATTATTGTCTCTGAGACTAATAGAAACTAATTTAAAACATAAGTAGTTAGTAGATAAAACTTTGGTAACTAATAGTTAGATACCAATTTAAATAATAGAAATATTTTTTTATACCAATAATTTTTTAGTTTATAAAATGGTTTATAATTTAGTTATTAATTATTTTAATCTTTAAAATTAGTTTTTGTTTAATGATTTTTTTTTTAGTGTTTTGGAGATATGTAAGGAATTATATTTTTGGAATAGATTATGAAGTGAATGTGTTTGGTCTTATATGGTATGAAAGTAAGTATTTTTGTAGAGTTATGAATATATGATGTTCCTTAGGGTGGCAAAAATGAGCATCGTGATGAATGAGAAATGCAGTTTCAGCAAGATACAATGTTCTTGCCTGCTTCCACAGGCTCTGTCATTTGCCAGAGTTCAGTAGCTTTGGTTGCAGAGCACGAGTTGTTGAAGAAAGAAACAATCATGTGCCACTTTCTTTTGCAAGTGCAATTGAGGACAGAGAGGTGGGTGGAGGACTTAAACTCTTGCAAGTGTTCGATGTGACCTCCCACTACGCTAACCAAATGCTTCTCATCTTATCTTTACATCAAATTTATTAGTTTTCACTTTTCATTTCTCAGTGCCAACCTGACTTTAGAGAGGGGACCATGCATGTTTTTCTTACAAATAAACCAGCTTTTCTCCTTCCCAAGCCCTAGCTAGGAACGTATGAGCAAGAGTATCACTAATTCTTCTCAGTCACCCATACTCAACTTTTTTGTTAAAAACAGTACCTGATTGTGTATTAAGTAATTGCTGTTAGTTACAACACATCCGGACACACATATCGGATATCAACATAACACCTGACATACATATTGGATATCAACCTAACATATATGTAAGACAAAAGACATTAGTGTCTATTTGTGTCTTATATTTTACATTTTAAAAATTATACGTATCTTCGTATTCGTGTTGTGTATTATCAATGTCTTGGGCGTCTGTGGTGTCTGTGGGACATAAATATGAATGCTTAAAGTTAACCACTTGAAGAATCATTGAAGGACTATTTGATTTAGGGGTCTAAGGTTCCATTCAAATTTGGCTATAAGAATTTGATACGCTGTTGTTGTTTTAATCTTTTAGCCACCCACCACCTTTAGCTTTGCATCTTAATCAATGGCACCACACTTTAAACAGCATGAAGTCAAAATCAACATAATATATTTGTGACAATTTAGATACCAAAGTCCCCAAAACTGCACTTTTTCTTCAATTATCTTTAACCCAAAGGGGAAGAAGAGCACTAGAGACCTCAGATTATGACATAGCCACCATATTTAATCTTTCATGTGTGGGGTGAGAGAGAGAAGGTTTGAAAGTGACAGAGAGCATGGGATGCTGTAGACAAAAGAAGGTAGAGAAACCTACACAAAAGAAAACACAGCCCTTTGGAGTACAATTGTATTTCTCTTTTGGTAAACTTTGCAAATAGTTACCATCTGCACCAAATCTCTTTATATACCAACATAAGTAGGACAAAATTGTAGAACACACGAGAGCCAGAGCAGAGTAACACTGCCTCTGCTCTAGAAGACTTTTAGAGAATGCTGCTCAGAGAAACCTTTCGCAAGACCAAGGTTGTACTCCACAAGACCCTCCGTAGCTTCAAGTCTGCAATCTTTGGAGGGTACCAAAAACTACCCAGATCTCTCTCCTTCAATCCATTCCTCGGTCGCAGTTGCAATGCCAGAACCTACACAAGTGATCAATTCTACAATGAGTTTTATGACATTCTGCAATCTGATCTGAACAGAGTAAAGAGGGGTGCCGACAGCAACAGCATGAGCAGGTCGAGAGAGCGAATGGAAGATGCTGCAAACACTGAAACCCTCAGGAAACAGAGTTCTGGTGAAGATGGAGAAGTGGAAGAAGAGAAGAAAAGCAGAGGGAGCTGTGAATTGGAAAAGAAGGAATGGTTGAAAATGAAGGAGGGAGGTAATGAGTTGGCGCAGAAGATGAAGGAATTAGAGATGATGGATACGGGTGATGTTGAGCACGTGCTGGACATAGAAGAGGCACTTCACTACTACTCACGCCTTACAAGTCCTGTTTATTTGGATATTGTGGACAAGTTCTTCACCGACATGCACACTGAATTCTCAGTTCAAGAGTCCTCTGTCACCGCCGTCAAACGCTCCAAGTCAAAGGGAAGACTTGGCTCAATCAGGTTGTAGATAAGTTCGTTCATCTTTACGCAGAGAATGGTGTATTGTATATGAAAACTCTTTTGTTTTGCCATTTTGTTGTGTCTTTGATTTTCCTTCTCCCAGTGTGCTTAGAGCTATTTGAATTTGTTTGGTGTGAATTCCCACTATTTATACTTGTCGTTTTCTTTTTTACTTTCTGCTCATTTCAATCTTCCATTGAATCTACACTATAGAAATGAATTATTTGGTAAGAAGTTCTAGCCCACTTTGTCAGATTTCCCAATTTTAAAACTTTCTAGGAATACAGTCTCTTTCTCAAAGAGATGCTGTCATCTTTGTAGAATTTCAAATTTTGTCTTTATTGAATAAGATAGAATGCGAGGGAAAGAAAGAATTTTAGAACATGTCTGGTTTCAAAATTTTCGTTTCACATCGAAAAGATGTCATTTTATTATAAGATTCTTTGAACCCTTTTCCCCTTTCATTTCTAAAGTTAGGCGAGGGATAGCAAGATTGAATGAAAGGAATGGCAGATAAATTACGATTTACATACACGAATTATTTGAAGCTGTTTCCATCAAAATTGACTATTGTTTTTCTAATGATCAAGGGATGCATGAGATGAGCAGTTTCCCATTCAATTTGTACTGATTTGTCAAGAAATATTTCGTACTCTTTAGCTTCAATAAAAGTGTATTCATAGTATTAAAAATATTTCATTTTTTTATATATTTTTAACTTCAAATTCTTCAACCCACTTTTAGGAAAAAAATCTTCAACCGGGTGGTTCATATTATTTTCACTTGAAATAAATTTCATTTGTTTTAGAGTAGAATTGTTTAGAATAAAGTTTCTACATTCTATTCAACAACTATTTTTAAAATAAAATATGATATTATAATAAAATATTTTTTTAAATGTTAAACTGTTGAGAAGATATCATTAATCTATTGGTTAAAAGACAACCAGGCATGTTTCAAATTTCAAAACTAAACTAAATTGAAAAAATAAAGCCTAACCATACTCTTTTGAAAGTTTGGGGACAACTTATTAAAGTGAGGACCAGTCCTATTAATAAGTATCTACATAATATATAGGTCACGATCTTCTTTACGGTCATCTATAGATTTTTGCCACTTTTTTCCATTGTTTTGTTCCATAATGTCTGCCACATTAATTCTTCAACTGTACTGTATTTATTACATCATTCCTTTCATGACAACCATGAATTTTGGGTGTAATGTTCTTTCAGAGAAGGACGGGAGAAATTCAGTACGAATAAATCATAGATAAATCTCTCATATATGAGGGATTAAGATAACATTTATGAATTCACTTATGATCGATCTCACATTCTTATTCAATGTGTCCAATGTGAGACTACAAAATTAGTCATCGAGAAAAATATTAATACTCCATCTATCAATCAGAAGGAATTTGTAATTAGATAAAATATTCATAAAAACTGAAATTGCTGTGTAGATTTTATCCTACTCTGTAAAAAATTGACCTATTTTTATTAAAAATGGGGGCGGGGGCAGATGCAGAAACCCTTGTACTAATAAATGAAAACAAATAAATGGTCTTATATTATATTTCTGACAGGAATGAGAGCTTTATACACAGATACATTGCCTTGATAGAGGCATGTAAAACCAATACAAGTCTACATTCTTAGTAAAGAGAAAAATGAAGACTCCAAACCCCAGTTTCTTATCCCGAGGAGAATAGGAAAAACAATGGTGAATCAACGAGTAAAAGGGTCACGTCGATCTCACATAATCTCCACCTGAATCACAGAAATGCATGATTCCGATCACCGAAATAAAACATTCTAACAAGGGAGTCTGTTAATTATATCAGTAACCGGTAGTAGATGAAACCAAAACATTGTGCTCCTTTAAACGTTTCTGAAAATGGGCTAAACGGGTTTGCAGCTGCAGGATGCCAGCAGCCTTCTGAGAAAGAATGGCATTTAGTCTTGTTACATAATCATCCAGTTGATTCCCTGGTTGATCTGCTTCAACCAAGAGGTTCATCTCCTGCATGCCAGGCGCAGATAAAAATACGAATGAGAAATGGAATTCATATTTCTCCATTCTAGGACCTATTTATATCATTATTCCTAGAATAAATAACACTGAAACCACGGCCAGTATTCGGTAAGCGATTCAATAAATTTTAAGTTTGGTGTGTATATATATCAATGTTCTTGATGAAAACATGCACATAATTCTTGATTATGATATGATATTCATAAAAAAAATCTCTTTTTAAGTACTCACTACAGTAGTAGTATTCAATAATCTTGAGAAACATCGCCCAATAAATGAAAAGATGCAACAAAAACAACCATTTAATACCTCTCTAACAATATTCATGGTCTCCTCTACTTGTGTCCGGTGAGCATTTACTAGGTCCTCTTCTTCCTGAATTAAAGACACGCATTAAAGAAAGATCAGCATTGAAATTTTTAATATAATTGTTACGGCAGTAGCCAACAACTTAACTTACCTGTAAGAGGGCATTTAAATCATCCTCAGCGCGTGTGGTTTGAGGCTCAACTTTTGGGAGGTCCTTCCACTTCATCAGACCACTGGGTTTCTTCAATTTGTCATCAGTTGTAGCATATGACTCCATCTTTCCATTTTTCTTTAAAGATGGTTTCACCTGCTCGTAATACTCCTCAGGGGGACTAAAATCATCCCCTTCATTTTCATCTGGCCATCCATCTGTTGTGCGATCCTCATAGGCTGATCCAGTAATGGAAGATAATGGAACCGTGCTTGATTCTTTAAGGTTGAAATTTGTTGATATAGCATCTTTCTTTGTATTGTTCCCTTTGGACAAGCTTTTCACCCTGGTTTGTAACAGCAAAATATTATTTTTATTTACCTTGTTAGCACATAAGTGGGTGGGTGGGTGGTTTGTATTTGTCTGAGGTGTGATGCGGGTGGTTTGAAAGTGTGGGAATACAGAACTACACATATCAGAAAATTCACGTTACCTGTCAGCATATCTTAATGTATTCAGAGTATGTTCGCAAGAACCAGTGCTTGGCGATATGCATGAAATCATAACGGTGCGGGAGTTGCCAACAAATGAATCCCTCAAAACTTCAGTCAGTTTACTGCCTCTGAAAGGGATGTGTCCTTGGTCATTATCAAGAGCTCTTATGCATTCCTTTAGGGCAAGTAAGCTCTTGTTGATTTCAGCACCTTCTATTCTGAATCATATGGTTGTAAACACGACGCAACAAAAATACATTAGACTAATGTGAGAATGTTAGAGGGAAGCAAATAATTCATTATAGAATCCAATTCTGAGACATCTTCAATAATAATGTATACCCAAATTTGGAATTAATCTTAATTTATATTTCTTAATTTTCTCAGATATAAGTACCATTTAAACTTGGATAAGTAACAAGATAAATACATCTCACATGACTCAAGCTTCATCATACCTTGTCTGTTTGTCATTATCCGTAGTATCGGCTCCACGTTCGCTTCCAGCAAGATCTATGAAGGAGAGCTTGCCAACCAAACGGGGAGGTTTGGAATCATTTCCATCAACTGACCTCTTGATAGCAAGTTGAAGTATTGCATGTGACCGTGATGATTCCTCATTTGCACCTGTAGTGCCTGTACTTCTTGTGGAATTTCCTTTCTCAATCAGTTCTTTGATGTTCTCCACATCTGAGACTCGGTACTCTTGTAAACCGACAATGCAAACTTGCTGCTTACCATCCTCCCTCATGCAAAGTTTTCTGCGTAAGTACAACTTTAAACCTCGAGAACTCAAGATTACAGGTACAAAAAAGAATATATTTGACTTACTTTCTATCATTAAGAAGATCAAAAAGTTTGCCACCATATATTTCAAAGAAGCTCACAAACAATTGAAATCCCTGGTTTCTGTAAGTATGATGCATCAATCTAAGGATGTCCCTTGATGCTTTAAGTGGCAGTGGCTTCATAGTGAAAGTTTTTCCACTTCCTAGAACAGAAATCGTATTTAGAATCCCACTCATAGTACAAATCAAACATGGAAGTCCCAAAGAGATGTGGAAATATCAATTCAGAGGGTGTTATCACCTGTTTGCCCATATGCAAAGCATGTTGCCTTAGTGCGTTCAAAGATGATTGGAACTATAGGCTCTACTGTTTCACGATACACCTAAAAAGAATTTAAACAAAGTTACATAAGGATATAAAACATGTTGTCTGTCATTCCTTTCAACTGAACATTTAACATTTATGTACACAATAGTTACCTCATCATTTGTAACCTCTTCATTCAAAACAGCATCAAAAACAAATTCATGCTTTTCTACATACCGAGTTAAGTCCACCTGTAAAGCATATAATTTTAAAATGTGTAAACATAGAACATCTATTAGAGTGCAATATCCAGAAAGAGTACGTAATATTTAAAACAACCAGACAGTTACAATCCACAGACAGACAGTTACAATCTACTTACTATCTGTATTTTTTTGTTTTATATATTCACCAAGAATTTTTTTTTAGAAATATCAGTTACATAACCTGCGTAACACTAGATTTCTTAGTACATAAGTTATCATTTTCAGCAACAAGGACGAGTATACTGCATTGGACATTGGAACCATTGATCAATGTTGGCTCTTGAACTCACCTTCAGTTTAGTCTCGTGCACTGTTAAAGAATTGGAATATGTTTCTATAATGTCTTCCTCATTTTTTGCTAATTCTTTCTTATTCATTGGTCTTTTACGAACCTGCATTAAAAAATAACATGAAGATATTAGAAGAAAAATTAAAAGGGGTGGTGTTCTTTTCCTAACAATTGAAAAAGATTTAGTATTCATTGCCAGATAATTCAATGAAATTTTGTATTATGTTCAATGTATACAAAGCTGGAATTGTGCCAAAGCAGAAAAATGTCCAAATTACAATCAAACAGACAGTACAAAAACATTTTAAATAAAAATGAAACATGACTGGTGAATTTAGATATGCAAAAGAACATACCACAACTTTAATCTTTGCTACTGGATTAGATTTCTCTTTCAATATGTTTTCATTTTCAGGAGCCCGAGCTCTACCAGTCTGTTTGCTCAACATGTAAGGTTCAGAGTCATCAAAGCTTCTCCCACGGCCAGGTTGATACAGGGAGTTTGCATCATATGCATTGGAGGCTGGCATCTAGAAGAAGAGACAAATTATAATCAAGTTTAAGCTACTTTTACATGTGCTTCTACTTTCAATTTGCATCATATGATCAACTTAAAGAATGCAATATCCCACAACATCAACACAAATTTTGCATAGTCTAAACAAACACTGTCAAGCGTTAGAGAGTCAACGAAATAAAAATCTTTTATAGCCGTAACATTAACATATTAACATTTTCAAAGGGTGCAATGTGACCGTTAAACACAAGATGAATGACAACTTTAGAAGAACAAAGCACAGAAATCAAATGAAAGTTCATCCGCTGTTGACAGTAACAACCTCAGGAGGAAGAAGCTCGGTATCGAACGAATGCAGATCCAACAAGCCGGGACTGAAATCACCCGACAAATCATCGCCGTTCTTTTTCTGCATCGAAGCACGGTAACCACCGGGAGGAGTGGAAGGCTCCACATAATACTCAGTTCCACCGTTAAAGCTCCTCTGCGCATTCCGGTACATTCTTCCTCCCTGCGCTGCGCCGCCACCGCCGTACAAGTTATAGTCCTGCGCGCATTCCAAGGACAAGACAAATCTCATGAAATCGGAGCAAAACGCGCAAGCACAAAGGTAGAAGAGAAGATCGATAGCGGAAGGGGAAAAGAGAGAGAGAGAGAGAGCAGAGAATGAGATCACCTGAAGCGGCGGAAGTTGATTGGTGGAGGATTGAAGGTGTTGGAGGCCAGCAGATTGGAGCCACCTGTTGCCGTTGGAGGAGCCATCGAGGAAATTATCGGAGTACTGGCGCTGGTGGTGCACACCGGCCGCACCAGATCTCAGCCCCTGTCTCCCAGGACCGTTCATCTTCCTTGACGACGATGAGATCGGAAAGGAAGGGTGCGAGGGAGGTGATCGGGTATCATACAACGACAGTGAAGTGGAGTGGAGTGAAACCGAAGATATAGGAAGGAACGAATAGATACGATTGAAGCGACAAAGTGTTGTTGTAGAGAAACCAAGGAAGGGAGAGCCTTTGAAATTTTTTGAACGGACACGGTGTCTGGCACGTGCGAGTCAGTCAAACGACGTCGTAGCGTTGGGGGTTAGGGTAGGGTAGGTCCCGTGGTTTTTTGAACTTGTCCGGTCCCACATGGGTGGGGACGGCCTCTGTTTTGTGTCTATTTATCGTTGCGCGCTTGGCTTTATATTCAAAACTTGTGGTCTTCTGCGTGCATGCTTTTAAAACCCTCTGCCACGTGGCATCCATTACGGGTCGGGTTTCCTTGTTCATGGCAACGCACCGTAACAATTTGCGGCGCGCCACCGTGCTCCTCCTTCTTACGGTGCCGTGCCTCTTTGTTTTTTCGCTGTTTTTTAATTTAATTTTTAACTTATTTAGCAAAATGTTCCCTCAAGTGAAGGGAATGCACTATAACTCATCAACTCCATGATTGTTCTTGGATTCATTGGGCTCGCCATAGTCAAGCCCGTGAAGGCTCACAAGCCAATGTGCTAATGTTATGTTTTTGTTATTTAAGTTTTTCAAATTTCCCAATTTAGTCATTTTCATCACACATCTAATAAAAAAACATTAGAAAAAAAAATATGTTATCCATTAATTTTTCATGTTTGACAATATTTTTTATTTCTTTTTAAGTCTGAAATTCACAAATAACATCTTGAAGTGATGTAAATAATTTGATTTGTTTTGTTACTTGATTTGATTTGAGTAACTGTAGGTGATTGTATGGTGCTTGATGTATTTGGGTATATATCTCTCTCAGCTTGTACTTGACTTGAGTTTGGCATAATCTTCTTTGAGTTGAAAAGACTCAGAATGAAAATAATTGAACAAATTGAGATGTACAAAAATGTACACTTCAACAACCATATCAAATGTTTTACAAGGAATTTGAAGAGAATAGTTATTTTTATAAATATTTGAAATACTTTGTGATAATACATGCTCTTTAGGTAAAAAGAGAAATAGAAAAAGAAAACAAAACTTTAAAAATCTTATGAGAGTTATTAAATACTTACAATTATAAAGTTTCAAATTTTATAAAGAAATACTAATTTAAATTTTTTTATATTTTTAAATTCACGGGTTTCTCTTTACATTATTTTTATTTTTTCAATTTGATTTTGATTTCACTGATATATGGTTGGAATTATTATTTTTATATTGACGTTTATTAGAGTTTTTTTTAATAATTTTGATATAAATTATTTTTTATTTAAATTGTTAGGGTTATTTGTATTGCATTATTTTATGATATTAGTTAGAATTGTTTTACTCATATTGAAAAGATTATTTCTAGAAAATGTGAACTATTTTTGTTTTCGATTAACTTTTGTCCTTGTTGTTTTACTAATGTTTGTAGTGATTATTTTATATCATAAATTCCAATGTTTTTTAATAGTTTAGTAAGATTAAGTGTTAACTTGGAAAACTTCCAATTAATATTTAATTATCATTATTTTTTTGCAAATCAAGGATTTTTTTCAAACATCAACTGACAAGTAAAAAAAAAGCAACTAACAACTTCTTAAAAAATAATCTCAATTGATTTCATCATAAATAATTGTAACAGAAAATAATTCCCATTAATATATATCTTGAAAAATCTTCAACAATATAAATAATATTGATCAACTTTATCATATAGACAATACGACTAAAAAACTAATTAATATTGATATTCTTTATAAATGATAAATGATAATTACTTATTATTTAAATAACAGCTATAATTGAAGTATTTTATTTAAACAAGAAAATTAAAAATTAATTTTTTTATTATTCAAACAAAATATTTTAAAAATAAATAATTTAATTTAAATTCAATGTATTTGAATGTATAAGAAATTGTAATTTTCTGTCTAAATACAATCTTAAACTTTTTCATCAAATTTACTGTGAAAATTGCCAAAATAAATTGTTTTTAAGATCAAACTAAAATTCTTAAAAGTGAAGGGACCGAATTGAACATAAAAAATAAGTTAAATGAACAAAAATATAACTTTGCCTTTCCAATAAAATTGATTTTTTCTGTTTTGATTTATTAAAATGTAAGCACTTCTATTCTTAAAGTTAATATTCTGATTACTACTCCAGTTTGTGAAATGTACAATATTACTATTTATTTATTTATATAACAAAATAATTTTATATATAAATATTTTGTAATTAAATTTATAATAAATAATTTGTAATGTAATATAAGACAATTAGGTTCAAAATTATACATACCATTATATAAACTTTTATGACAATACCCTTAACTTAATCTATACTCTTAATTTTTGTAGTTAAAAAAAAGGAAATTTTCTAAAATTTGTCAAATGGTTCACAAAGTGGTTTATGAATTTGAATAGTAGTGTATTGCTATCACAAAAATTCAAAGCCAATTATTAATATTTAATAAATTCTTTAAGATATTATTGATTCATATTATTTATACCTAGCAGGAATATTACTGATAAAATCACAATTGTAATGTTGAAGACACTTGCTATAGAAATCTATTTTCATTAATTAACAATCAATATATATTAAATGACAGTCAGATTTTGAAGTGTCTTTAATAAATGAAATAACAGAGAGGTTTTAAAAAAAAACCTTTTAGTAGAAAAATATAAAATGACAAAATTAACCTTTATCACTGCTAAAATATACACTATAAAATGTCAAATATTTAATTTTTGAGTGGATATTAGATTTTTAACTATACTAAAACAAGTATACATAGTGAAAATGATTTTTATAAACTATTTCAGCTAAAACTCATAAAAGCCAATTTTGGTCTGAATGTGAAAGAATTGTTTGACATAGGAAATAATAATGAAACATGAAATGTGAATGTGGTTGCTATGTCTTCTTCCTCAAAACTTGATTGTTTCTACAGTTAAAAGCTTGAGTTGTTATTTATCAAAGAGACACCTGAGAGTGATCTCATATGCAGAAAATATAGCACCGTTCACCACAAACGCTCTTGCAACTGCAGTTCCTAAACCCCTCCACAGCACCTCATATCCTTCTTCCCTAACACTCTTCCTAAGACAATCCAAAATGCCTCTGTATTTTTCTGAACAAGCTGTTTGAGCCTGCAATCTTGTTTTTATAACGTCCAAAGGGTAGCTAAATACCCAACTCATTACCCCTGCTAATCCTCCTGATACCAGCATGGTGTTCAAGCTCTCTTCACCACTTCTTCTGCAACCTGGGTGAAGTTTCTCCCTTGCATATTCATATGTCCAAAAGTAGAGACCATGTGCAGGTGCATCTCTCAGCATGGTGATCCCAAGTCCACGATAAATGCCACCAAGACCCTCCATTTTCCATATGTTTTTCGCAACCCTCATAGGACCTTTTTTGGTTTCTGTGGATTTACCTGTGTTCTGCAACTGAACCCGAATTTTAACTAACTCAACAGGGGATAGTAACATACTCTGTATGGCGCCGCTACAGAATCCTCCCAAAGCAACACCCTTGTAAGAAGGAGGATCGTTAACCAAATCGGATGAACTAAATGTCCTTGAAAGAATTGCGTAAATTTGGAAGACCATAGCATTCTGCACCCAACAAAACAATCACCTCAATTTTGGATAGTTACATTTTATGAAGGATTTGAATTCGTGTTTGAACATGATTAAAGAAGTCCAAGACATATAAATAGATAAGTAATAATGAAATGCTTTGATGTTTTCTCTCTCAGTAAAACACTGAGCATAATTAGCAAACTTAGAAGTAAATAGCTTTGTCCATCAAATGCTTACTTTGTTACTGGGATGACACAGTTTACTGCCACAATTATGCAGTAAACTAAATCTCTAATGAGAAAATCTAGTATTTTCTAGGAGGAAGACGAACATTGATAGGACTTAGATGAGTAGCGGTATCATCAATAATTGGATGGTGATCATGGATCAATTGATGATTCTTCAATAGTCCAGAAGCCATTGATTGATAGATGGCTCAACTCAACCAAAATATAATTTAATATTGCCTCTGGCGTGCATCACTCAGTGGGACACGATTTCTAGTTAGTCCACAAACAAATAATTGGATAAACAATAGGGACTTCAGAATCCCACCAGTGATTGAACAAAACATTCCAAAGAATTTGAGAACTCCAATTACTGAGTTTGAATATAATACAATGAATGATATAGAGTATTTTTAGGAGTAGGACCACGACTTTAACTCTCCAGAACAGAAACATCACTGACAATCATAGCACCCTCACATTTGAATATATTACAATAAAAATTGAATCCTAAACAACAACAACCAAATCCTAAATTTTATAACTCAATCAAATTAGCCTAATAATGAAAGAAATTGAGTTCCCAAGTTAGAAAACCCCATTAATAAAAAAAAGCTAAAAATAATTTTTTGAGACAAGGTCTCTGCAATTGAGGTGGCTGGAAGATTGTACATCTAATAATGAACATAGTTACGGAACAGACAAAAAATATGAGAAGAGATTGGTTGATTTTGGTCTGCCACGTGAAGGATACAAAGGGGTATGGTACCCTCATCATCCACGTGACGAGCCTGATCAAAAAACATGTCTGCTTCTAAACTCACAGCAGCAGATGAAAGACCTAGTGTTGATTGAGGGATGGAAGTAAAAAAAAAATTACCTGAAAGGTAACAGAGGCCAAAGGTGCAGCCATGCCGCGGTTGAGAGCGGTTGGTCCTTCATTGGCCACCACATTTCTGAGGATGGTGAAGGCAGAGGCAGTGTTGAAGGAGTTCTGCTGCATCACACGGAGCGTGTCCAAAGGGTAACCAGAGATTATACCAGCAGTGCCTCCCAACCCTCCTGCTACAAACTCTTTTCCGGTGCTGCTAGCAAGAAACTCTGGCCAAAACTCCATTGCCACCTCTGCTTCCTTTCACTCTCTTCTGCCGCTGCTAAAAAATGAAAACTTTATGGAATTTTTTGTGCTTATTATTATATATATAATAGGGGCCTATTGACATATGATATCACAATGGGGTCTGATTAGGAAATACTGAAAACACTTTACTCGTGGACCCCTCATCGATGAACACGTGGCGAGGTTGGTCACGGATCTTTGATGTGATTTGAGGTGTGATCTGGGAACTTTTGAAATGATAGAAGCAACAACTTTGGAAGATGAAAAGTGCTCCTTTTCAAAATGAAAACAACGTGTGAAGATAAAACAGATATGTTTCTAATACGTGTTGGAGTTGATTAGTGGAGGGTTGGATTGCCTAAGTGGGAACTGACTTGTAAAGGGTGTTGGGTAGGAAGGAAAAAAAAAAACACGAAATTTAATAAAAATCTGATTTTTTTTTTTAATTTAGTTCAAAGTTATTTTGGGTCTCATCCTTTTCTTAATAACAACCTACAATTCTTTTACTTTTTTCCTTTTTTTGAAAAAGAATTTAATTTAACTATAGTATTACTAAAAAAAATTAAAATTATTAGATAAGCCCATAAATATATTATCTAAAAGGAGTAAAGTAAAAGGATAAAAGGTCATGCTTTGCTGGCATAAACAATGATACCAAGAACTTCTGGAAATGAAGTGATGCAGGAATATCAGCAAAGAAATAATGGTCATTTTTTTTTCTCCAAAATCTTAACAAGAGGAATCCGGTGTAACACCATTGTACAATTATCTTCCATGTGTGCTAGAAAGTGTTAAGTCGTTTGAGGAATGAAGTTCTTGTCTGCTGTAAGAAAGCTCTGAGTCTTCCACAACCACATTGATGAAGAATGCTGGCTG
>Ga0123342_1007025_pt1 | contig 15177 bp, 10 predicted proteins | sample Turbeawhitnodule_FD_89960 | JGI IMG/M metagenome (GOLD analysis project Ga0123342, IMG submission 89960) | Root nodule microbial communities of legume samples collected from Mexico - Turtle bean Mexico white nodule | ecosystem: Host-associated > Plants > Roots > Nodule | place: Mexico: Nepantla... | reverse complement strand
CTTGGTGAGTTCTTGAATTAGAACATTGATCCAATTCTAAAGTAAGGTGCCATTTGTGACCAGCTCAAGTTGCTCCTAAGAATGTCAAAGAATCATGTATTCTTGTAGTTACATTCACATCAAGACCTCTGTAGTAAGGGTTAACGATCCGGAGGATGCTGCCGACCGGGCAGAACCTGCCGAAGAGTCATCCCATCATTCGGGACTTGACAAGGTTGATTCCAAGGTGACCGAGTTTATCTCCGCCTATAGGGACTCGTCTTCCATTGACTCCTTTATGGATAGTCATAATATGTTAAAGTCGGATGCTACTGACAACATGTTGACCATTGATTATTGTCATCCGACCAACACCATTTGTATGGGTACGACATCCTCATATGGTCCTTGTACTGGACCAAAGGGCTCAGGGCTCAGTGGTTGGATCTTGGTGCATGGCACAGGCAGGTCAGCTTGACTTTTGGTTCAGTATAATGGGCCATGTTGTTGGGCCTCGGTTGTACGAGTAAACCCGTTTTGGTATAATTATGGTAACCTTTTGTAAATAAGGGCAAGGCGGCTAACAAAGGGTAGTTGTGGACCTAGGGGTGCGCTTAATGCGTATGGAGTCTAGGTCAACCGGTAAGAACATTTGGTGTCCACCGTGGGGCCCAATAAAACCTGATCCCATCCACATTTGTGTTTGAGTTTTTTGACGTAATGAAGAACACGAGGCAAGGTCCACTAGGATCTAAAAATTGTAGTCAAGAATAAAATAAAATATAAAATCCTATGAGACAGAGTTAACCAACAATATTTTTTTTGTAGTACTTTATATTTAACTAAAAGAGTCTAAGAAAAAATATAAGAAATATAGTAGGAATAGAAACTTAATTATCCACCAGTAATATGCAAGTATGCAAACTTTAGAATAACATGAAATGGGAATTCAGCTTTTTTCAATATTAACAAAAAAGTATGAGATTCAAAATCATGAGAATTAAAAGGAAAGAATGTCATTATTGTGGAATACTTTTATACTATGTTTAATCCCCTCCATTCATCACCTTAAAAAATCAGACCAAATATTCTACAAATATAAAAATACATTAGTCAACAGTGGTTGGTGGTGTCTCATTGTTAATTGTCTAACTGCTTTGTGAGGCCTCAACATTGTTAGATTTTTTTTTTCTCAACATTGTTCCTTGTGAAGGTTTGCGCTTAGGAACCAAGGTCCAATTGCCTTCTCTTCCATGTAATTTGCTAACTATCATAAAGCAATAATATACTAAATATAAATAAGATAATAATAATGATTTAATATGACAATAAAAGTGATTACAGTTCTAGCAGGAGACATTCTCTCTAAACTCATCAAAAAAACGCTAAATATCGAAATAAGGGTTCAAGCAAGCGAGGTCAGAATCGGAGATTAGTGAAAGGGGTCGCGAAAGGTTGGGAAGAACAGTTGATACTTCTTTCGCCTCCACTTGCTCTTCCAACAATTAAATAGTCGAAATTATATAGGCTTCTTTTGTGCTTCTTTGATACTCTCCTGAGGAGCATTGAGAAAGAGTGCAAGCCGATGAAAAAGCAGAATGGATGCAGTGGACGTGGGATGGTTACTCTAGATTTTTTATAATAGTTGGTTATTGTAAATGGTTGTGTTTGAGTGCTTACCGTGCAAGGAAACCGCTAGTTAATACTTGTTGAATGAATGATGAAACAAAGGAGATATGATATGACCTCTTCTTCTAGCTTTGCATGGCGAGCAATGACTGCTCTTATTACTTGATTAACCTTTTGCTTTCGCCCTCCAAGAAAGAGAGAAAACTCCATTTGTTTTTGGCACCATTCCTATCACACAACCTTCAATAATGAATACACAGTAATAACCAAATTTCTTCAAAACACATAAAATTCATGACTGCGAAAACCCAATTAGAAAAATGAAAATTGATATCGTAGAAGTAAGATCTGGGACGGACAAACGTTTGTTCTTAAAGCAGTGAAGAAAGGAATCGGGAAGAAGGTGTTTTTTCTTGCGGGTAGGTAAGTCCTGAATATCACTACCACCCAACTAATTTGGTAGGAAAAATCAACACTCTGGTTCCTTTTTGGATCTGCCTCGGTTCAAAAGCCTTTTGTAACACACAAAAAAAATAGTAGTGAAATAAATAAATAGGAACTTGGAAATAAATACTACATTGACATTTATAAATTTAAACGACACATAAAAGAAAACATAGAAGCATAACAGATGAATTTTCGATAAGTGATGTTGGTGGGTGTTGCAAATTTGAGAGATTAAGTTGTCGGAGGTTCCTCGATTAGCAACAAAATGAATGAATCCTCCTTTTTTTTTTCCTGTATGCGAGGTTTAAAAATCAAAGAAACCACAATGTTAACCAGAGATTCACAACTAAATCACAAAATAGGAGAACAAATATAATTAACTCTAACATTAAAGAGAGAAAGAAAGGAACCTGGGAACAAAATGCAAAGGTGAAGACGATTGAAAATTAAAGTAAATCCTTAATTCACAATTTGTTTCAATTAAGAGCAAGGAGATAGAGGAATCCAGAAAATCAAAAGTTGGAAGTAACCACTCACGTTTGGCCACTACTTACTCACGTCTCCTAATAATTTTTTCTCTCTCATAATTTGAACATACACTCCATCTCTTTAAGCAATTGATTTTCAAAATAAACCATCTCTTTTAATTCAAAACCGCTCCTCCAATTATTCCAAATATTTTTAAAAAGAAGGAAATGACGCAATACCCAAAATAATGAAATAAAACTAAATATTAATCTAAGGATAAAATAAGAAATTTTTTTAGAGTAGTTAAAGAGAGGAATCTCCTTTATATATAGGTATAAATTATTTATACTAGCGGAAACACAGGCGCTCTCGCGTATGTGTATCCACATTTTTTATTTTTGTTTTTAATACATATCTATATTTTATTATTATTATGTATCCAGTATTTTATTGTTATTATGTACCCAATATTTTAAAATATATAACTTTTGTCTTCTATTATATATTCAATATTATAATTATATTTAAGTTTTTTTTAAAGTTATTTGATATAAAATTGTAATTAATTGATAATGTAAAAATTACAATATACATGAAAATTAACATCATATTTTAAAATATATAACTTTTGACCTCTATTTTGTTGAATCTATAATTTTGGTATTTTCATTTTAAAATAAATACATTTGGTGTTTCTATTATGAAAATTTGAAATGTAGTTGAATTTTTGGTGAGAAAATTAAAAAGACACAAAAAAATTGGCTTACAAAACTAAAATTGAATGATTATTCACACCTGATTTTTCACATCCATTGTTATCATCCTCCCCAATGATTATTCCATCCACTTCACATATATGATGGTTTAGGGAGGAGTCAAGATTTATAAAAGTTTTTTTTTTCAAAATGTTATAATAGTGAGAATAAAAAAAAGTAGTTGTTAAAGTCACAATCTTCAAGTAATATCTAGAAGACAACATGGCCATTGACTTTAGTTTATGGTACATATATTGTATACAAATATTTTAATTTGTAAATCAACACTTGACGACTTGGAGATACCACTGGAATTAGCATGAATCTCCTCCTCATTAAAACCAGATGCAATACAAAAATTTGCTATTAGTTGTAAAAATGCATGAGCTTCCAAGGAATTCCCATTGTTTGCATCCATGTAAGAGCATCCAATATGGGTCTCCATTCCTTAACAATGGCCTTTGATAAGTTATGGAATATTACATTCTTAATTGCTGAGAAAATCACACAAACATTCCATCAACATGATACATGTTCGACAAAACCTTTCTGTGCTTTTTTTCTTAAACATTCATAATTTCAAATACAACCGGATCTTGTTTATCTTGAAGTCTCTGCAGTGGAAAATTACCACTGATTGCTTTTTATTGTAGAAGTTTTTTTTTTCATTTTTAAAGGGAAGAAATGCTAACTAATTATCAGAAAATAAACCTCTTATGATGCTCAAGAAGGGTCTTCAACAAAATCTTCTTTCCAATAACTTACATCACTGAAACAAAACCAAAGCCAATAAATTGTCAACTTCTTTTGTTCTTTGAAAAAAAAAAGACAACCTTGGAGAGATGTTCCCATAACATACCGCAAACACCAAAGCTTATAGAGATTTTCCCAATCAGCTATCCAAAGCCACTGTAGAAAACCTCGAACATCCACAGCCAATCAACAACGAAAAGGACAACACTAATTTTCACTCAACAGAAGATAAAACGATAAAAATCAAAAGAGAGAGAAAAGGAACAACACAAACATCAACCGAAAAAAAGAGCATGTGTCAATATGACCGTAAGTTCTTTGATTGAATTAACTAAAATGGTACGAAATGACGAAATTAAATGGAAAATTGATCAGTAAATCAAATAAAAAATTTCTCATTATATCAAATGGAAAACTAATCCGTAAATCAAAAATAAAATAGCTCCTTATATCAAATGAAAAATTGTTTCCTCGCTTATTCAAACTGTGGAAAATTGTGGTAACGACAACAACTACAATCATAGTGCCTTGAAATCCATTGTTGTAGTAGAGATCCCACAACTTTTGTTTATGAAAATAGAAAATGAAAAAGAGGTTTGATGGGTTTATAAAGCCTTCAGTTTAGTTTTAAATTTAAAAATTTGAAATTTAAATTTTTTTGAAAATTTAAAATTTTGAAATTTGAAGTGTTTCGAAAAAAAAATTAGGGTTTGAAATTTTGAAAAAACTAAAATTTTAAAATTTAGAAAATTTTGAAGTGTTTCAAAAAGGCTTTAGGGTTTGAAAATTTAAAATTTTAATATTTAAAAAATTTGAATTTTTTTTTTAAAAAAAAATAGGAAATGACGTAATGTCCATAATAATGAAACAAAATCAAATATAGATATAGGGATAAAATAGGAAAAAAAATTGAAGGAAGTTAAAGAGGAAAATATTTTAAAAAATTTAAAAATTTAAATTTTTTGAAAAGTTTGAAGTGTTTCGAAAAGACTTTAAGGTTTGAAAAATTGAAAATTTAACTTTTCTTTTAAAAATAAGAAATGACCTAATACCCATAATTATATAAAAAAAAATCAAATATTGATATAAGGATAAAATAAGAAAATAAAATGAGAGAAATTAAAGAGGGGAATCCCCTTTATAGGTATAGAATAGATATAAGATATATAAAGGAATTTTTCTCTTTAACTATTTTTAATTATATGTAATTTTTTCCTAATTTACTCTTATATCAATATTTCATTTTATTATTTTATTTTATTTTATTTTATTTTTTTTAGTTAATAGTGTAGTTATTAGTTTTTTTATATTTTAATAAAATATTTATAAAAAATAATTTATAGAGTAGTTACATATATAACAATTTTTTTGAATTCAAATAAATTAATTGATAGAGTAGTTATAGACCATTTTTTTGAATTTAAAAAAAAGCAGTTAATAAGTAATTGTGAAACATTTTTTAAAATTTAAATAAAATAATTAAGAGTAGTTGATAGAGGAGTTGAGAGATAAAATAGTTTTTTGAATCAGAATTGATTTTATAACCCTTTTTTTATAGAATTATTTTTTTATTTATATTTATAGTAATAGTATTTCATTTTATTATTTTAAATTTTAAATTCTGAATTTTAAATTTTAAATTCTGAATTTTACATTTTAAATTTCAAATTTCATATTTCAAATTTTAAATTTCAAACTTCAATTTTAAATTTTAAATTTGTCTATAGATGAAAAAAATAGCGTAAATAAAATATATCTTTAGAAAATATTTTGCAAAATGTGAAAATAAATATATAAAAGTATGATAATATTTTAAAAAAAAAAGTTTTTATCTAGATGACAAAAAAATTAAAATATCTTTCTTTCAAAGGCTTAAATAAAATAATAATTAAAAGAGCATAATTAGATAAAAGAAAATCAACAGAAATAGAGAAAAAGGAAAGAGAGAAACGAAAACTATCAGAAGAATAACAATGGAGTTTTTTTACTGTTCAATATAAATGCGCCTCCCCTTTTCTTCCCAATCCTTCCTTTCTCATATACTAACCCCTCTCACTTCTACCGACGCAGTTTTATTGGGTACGTTTTTTTTTTCTTTTAATTTTTTATTCAATGAACAAAACTCTACAATTCTTATTTGTTTGTGTTTTGTGTGAGCACAATGATTACAATATTGTTATCATACAATGCCAAAGACATGCATAAATAAATAAAAAATAAAAGTAAAATAAGTCCTTGCATTTTCATCTTCTACTTTATAATTGAAAAACAACACTTAGTGAATGATTTTGTGTACGACTTCTGGTAATTTGAATATGAAAATAAAAAGTTTGATGGGATAAAAGTGAAGATGAACGGACGAACAAAATGCAATTGTACAATGATCATGAACAAAGCTCATATTCTAATGCTTAGTTTTGAATTTAAAATAGTTTTATATGTTCTATTAGTATCTCTTTGAGATATAAAATTTAAAATGTTCACAAAATAACAAATAAAATAATATATAAAGATAAAGATAAAATTAAAATAAAATAAGATGGTAGTTTAGAGGGAAATCCCATTTATATATAGGTATAGAATATTTATATTATTTATATTATTTATATTATTTATATTATTTATTTTATTTATATTATTTATATTATTTATATTATTTATATTATTTATATTATTTATTTTATTTATATTATTTATATTATTTATATTATTTATATTATTTATATTATTTATATTATTTATATAATTTATATTATTTATATTATTTATACTATTTATACTCTTTATACTATTTATATTATTTATATTATTTATATTAATAATAATAAGTATAATAAAAATAATATGAGAAAAAGATAATAATAAAGTTACAAGTTTCATATTATTTAACATTATGAAATAATAAAAAATTATCAAATATAAATTATTTTATGTTATTATATTTGACAAGATATAATTTGAATTAAATATATACGGATAGAATAGCTTAAATATAATTTGAATATTTTTTTATTTTATTTTTTAAAATGAATTTGATTGGATAAAATATCATTTGATAAGATATTTGATTAAATATAATCGAATTAAATATAATTGATTAAATTTAGTAATAAAAATAATATAAAATTTGAATTTCGGTTATTCTGTGTTACTCTATAAATAAACTATTTGGTTGCATATGTTTTACGTCTACCATTTTCTATTGTCTAAAGATCATCTACCTTGAAAACCTATTTTCTTGGGTGTTGAAAACCTATCTTCTTGGTGGTAATCAAGAGAGAATAAAAGTGTCCTAAAAAGGGTAATTTTTTTAATCAAGAGTGTCAAGTCTTATTATACAAAAAATAATATTTAAATTTCAAATTTATATGAATGATTTACATTACAAGATATATGATGATTTTGATTACTTTTTAAATTTCACCCACAAACATTAATTTTTGTTTTCTATAATTCTTTTTATACATTTTCATACTTTGAAAGGAAATATTATTTTGTTCTTTTACCAATTTTGTAATGACTTTTCTTAAAAAAAATTATGAAATACAACAAATATTTTCATTTTAGAAAGATAGTAATTTTACTTATTTTCAAACTTAAATGTCAAGATTTTGAAGTTATGGAGCTTAAAATTTATTTGCAGTTTACTGTTCTTTCATTTGTTGAGAATTTTTAAAAAAAAAATTCTTTCAATTATTTGAGAAATTTTAAAAAAATTATAGTGTAGAGACTAACTTTCTCTGTACTTATTTTTTGTTATATTGGATTTAAGGTTGCGACAATGATGGAACTAGTTAGCGGAAATGAAACAATACCAACTTATCAGTACTGGTTAAATGAGGAATGTAATAGACATCATCAAAGGTTTTCTTATAGCAAGACATCCAAAACGAGTGTTAAGACTTATTTGAAATCATCAATTACATGTAAATATTGGATAAATGGTAACTGCATGTATGGTGATCAGTGTCGAAATTTACATTCATGGTCTGTTTCAGAGAAAACTTCTATTGGCATGAAAAACAGTGTGAAGGTATATGATTTACCTTCTTATTGTGAAGTATCATTTAACTCTTTTAAGTTATTAATTTATATTAAAATGTACAAAATTTGATAGGAGGACAATATAAGACCTTCAAGATTAATTTGGTGGAGACCACCTTTTGAAGGATTTGTCAAGATTAATTGTGATGGAGCATTTACAATGCACGGAAACAAAGCAGGCGCAGGAGGGGTTGTGAGGGATTGGAGAGGAAATTTTATCTTTGGTTTCTCTAGTGGTTTGGCAAATTCTTCAGTACTGATGGCTGAATTATAGGCGATCAAGATTGGAATTGAAACAACAATTTCCAAGGGATACAAGAACTTGATGGTTGAAAGTGATTCTAAAGTTGCCATCGATATCATTACTAGCTTTGTAGTCCAACAAAGAAATGATGATACAAGACAAAGTCAAGATGTTATCTCTTCAATTATGGAGATAAGTAAGACGGCTAACATTATTTATTTGAATCATGTGTTCAGGGAGGTAAACGCAGCAGCGGATGGTCTTGCAAAACATGGGTTGTCATTGTGCCCCGAGCAAGGTGTTAAAGTTTTTGAAGATCCTCCCTATTTCATTGAGAGTCATTTGTATCTAGATAGAACTGGAAAAATATATCGTCGATGATATATTAATTAAATTTTGATGTATCTTACTTACAAAATAATAATAAAAAATTACGTCTTTAAAGATTAATTCAATAAAATAATCATGTATCCTTTAGAATTTGAATTTGATGTTGATTTATGTTGTTATTATTATATTATTTTATTTTCAATGATTAAAAAAATGTAATAACTTTTTTTAATTTTTATATTTGTCAATAAAATTTGTTAATAATTATTGATGGACATAAATTTATCAATAACATCTAAATACTAACATACACAAATCTATCAATCAATATATTTTATAAAATAATATTCAATTATTCGTGAAGAAAATTTGTTAACGAAACCAATTCATTATGTGAATTGTTTCCATGGTTTTTATTTCAATAGTTTATATTGACTTATGTGAATTGTACAGGTAAATATGTTTTCATGTTGAATTTTTTACTTTACACCTTTGCATACACTTTGAGATGCTAAAGTGTAATATTTTGTTTCTAAATTTACGAGTTGATCTCCCGAAAATATAATTGGAATGACACAAAAATATAAAATATTTTTATATTAAGGGATTTTAATAGATATAACATTATGATATAAAAGATGAAAATTTTAATATATTTTAGTTTGAACTCAATCAAAAATTTTATTCTAAGATCAAAATTTAAAAGAATTCAATGATATAATATGAGAATTTTGTAAGTAAAAGGATATAATTCAAGGTTTTCAAATAAATCTAAGTTTATTAATGGATGAAATTTGATTAACTTTAAAAATGATTTGACTTAATTAACTTTCCAAAGTGTGAAAGCAAAGTCAAATAATTTAATAGTTATTCGAAGAAGTTATCAAAAACTAAAAACCACCTTATATTATAATTTAAAATGTACAATAAATATAAAATAGAATTTTTTTATAAAAGATTATTTATTAATATGTGTATTATAGAAATATAATATTTATTATATAAAAATAAACATTTTTTCTCATGGCGTAAGTATATAGTTGTATCTTTCAAAATCGATCTATTGTTTTTTTTCAATAATGATGAAATTATTTTTTTTTCAAAAACAATAAAAAAATTAAGGAAATCATTTTTAAGTGAAACACGTTATGATTTTGCTCACTATAAAAATTATTTTAAATATGTTTAATTATTATAAAATAATGATAATAGGTGAAACAAAGTAGAGATGATAATGCGGGACGGATTATATAGGTTGATCCGATGCCCGCTACCAAAAAGCATGGGACAGGCTCACTAATCTAATCCGTTTACCCTTTTGGGTTCGCGCCGCATAATCCAAAGCATGCTCGGTCCAACAACGAACGGGGTGAGACAGGTTGACCGCTGTCCCGCATAAATAAATAAACAAAATATTTTTTTTTAAAAAAATCATACGACATTCACTCATTATTATCGTGTGACATTTATTTTATTTTATTTTAAAGACTTTCTCTTTCCAAGTTATAAGCAATAATCCACTAATGATAAGATTCTAGGATTATTTAATTAATTGCGTTCAAACAGTAATTACGTTTGTTGAAGCTCAACATTTGTTAGATAAACGTATATCATGTGAACACTATGTAAAAAAAACTTGGAAATTAATTACTTGAACTTGTTAGATAAACTTGTAAATACTTGTGCATATATTCACTAAATAATTATTAATTATTATATTTTGTAATATTACATTTTAGTCTAATAATAAACTGCAAAATACGTCTAAGCAAAACGTGTACATGCAATCTCTTTGTATCAATGTGAAAACAGAAAAGACTGGGAGAAAAGTACGAAAATAGGAGTATGAGAAACATAAAAAGAAAAAAAAAAACACTGTACATGCATTGAGATATTTGTAACTTAGGAGCTACAGTATATATAGAAAAAAGAAAAAAAAAACTATTTTAAAATTTCATATTTTCTTTACTAGTTGCTAGTTGCTAAACGTTGTCTAAGTCCAATCATTTATTAAAAAATGTTTGTGTTTGTTATAAGTAACGATCATAATTGTCCTGATGATCGACACGTCCAATCTCATATACTCCTCCCTTATACCTTCCACCTGCAAATTCTAACTAATAACGAACTCTGAGACTTTCCTCCTATAGGGTCTAATGGAGTGCATAGTGAGGTATCCATAGAAGCTTACTCGGTAATAATGCTTGTGAAAATCTATTTTCAAAATCATTTTGTTCAAATCGTATATATTTGTTATAAAATAGTAATTAATGTACATTTACAAAAAAAATTGAAAGACACTAACATATGTTTGCCTTGATCTATCATCAACAAAAACAAAATCTCCAGTGCTCTTTCGTATATGTTTTTCTTGAAAGACTTAATCAACATGGACCGAGCGACTAATACATTAAGGAGTTAGTAATACATCATATATTAATATAAAATTTTATAGAGAAGTCATACCATACCAATGGTGTGTTCATGCACGCTGATAGATCCCCCGGTGTGCAAACTTCCACCTTTTTCGAACAGATAATTTGTTTAGCTGTATCACATATTGATCGATACAAAGGCATGTTTCACTTTTCGAGGAGGCTGTTCCAAACAATCTTTTCAGTTCATTCTGGTTGTTTACCTTATTGATGAACCATTTTAAACATCAGTGAAAGTGTATGAGAAGCCTTCAAATGGAGATTTTTCTTAATTCTTTCCTCATCCTCAACCCCTCCATGTCACCTTCCTGTGCAAACAACATCAATCATCAATCCAAAGTCTAAATTTTAATCATTTTTTAAGGGAATAAGAAACAATTACCTTAAAATGATGTATATTTTCCTATTCCAATTATACAAAATAGGAAATCAACAAAAAAAAATGAACTTAGTTCCTAAAAAACAAACTTTTCCCGATAACTATTATCTTAATACCCCCACTAACGCACAAAACCCACAATTAAGGATAACCACTTATGTAAGAAATTAAATAAACTGAAAAAGAAAAGAAGAAAATATGTTGTTGAGTAATAGTAATGGAAAAATAGCAGAGATAAACGACCAAATCCACCAAAAAATAATTGCACAAATGATGCAATCCAAGTATTCAAGAAGATGAAAAATGATGCAAGAGACATATCCCACTGAAAGCAGTCATCTTAACAGTCAAGTCAAAGCCACCACCAAATATCAGGCAGACCTTACCAGAGGGCTTAGACCAGAACATCAATTGTTCTTTCTTTTGGTCTTCTTAAACATAAAAACATGTTTTAAATAATTTGAGCTCTCTCTAGGGGTCCAAATAGCAAGATAGGCTAGAATAGGTTCATATAGCATAAAAGGGAGTGTTCTTAGCGAAATGGGCTTGTACCAAGCCCACTTTTTCAAGATAAGGCATCTAAGTTTAGAAAGGTTGCCCTACCTTCTAGAAGACCTAGCCGAAGGGGTGATTTTGACTTTAGTCAACCCCTTGGCCGCCCCCTCCCTAGTCTGACACCGATGTGCAATGTCTGAGGTCTTCTCTTGGAGTCGATGACCGAGAACTGGTCGATACACAAGCACCCCAGTCTCGAGCTGTAACTTGTTTCAGGAAAGAGACTAAGTGATCGCCCTAGGCGACCTACGTGGCTCTAGTGATAGGACGTGAACAATGCACCGAAGTGACATCTCCCCATACTTTTTATCAGCGTACACGTGGCAAAATCAACGGCTAGCGCTTGTTGCCACTTGTGCTTCTTCGTATACGTTTAAACCCTTAAACCCTTATGCTCCCTTCACTGTTTCATTACTTCACTTAAGCATTTCTCGAACATTTCTCATCCGCAAAAACGCTCTCTTCCTCTTCGATAACTTATACCTTCAAACCCTACCTGATCAAATGTATGATCTTTACTCCATGATTACTCTTGATTTATGTTTCCGATGCTCATAACATGCCATAACTGTTCTGGGACTGTTTATGTTTTTTGCATTTTTCATTTCTCTATTCTTCATTTCGAGTCTCTGTTCTTCTGGTTTTGTTGAGTCGCGCCATCATCTTTTTCTAAACCCTTGTTTTCTTCCTATCTCGTTTCCCTTGATTCAAAGAAACAACTTGAACTTTTGCATATTTGGCCCATTCACAAAGGTAGATGCTTAAGATCATTTACCCTAAAAACACAAAATTAACAATAATAATATATAAGACCCAAATAAACCCAATTATAAGAATATTCATTAAAACAATGGATTTATTTATTATTATAGTCCAATAATCTATGATTAAGGCTATTGAGTGTGAATAAATATATGCTCATCGTCCCTATTTAGCTTTCTTATCAAGATGGCCCGAACAAAAACCACACTGAACCCTCCACCTTCTATTGATTACAAAACCCTCTACCGTTAAGCACCTGATGAACTCCTGGCCGAAACTTCCAAGATAACCTCCAACAAAGATGTGATGACGTACAGGGAGGGCGAGGCTGATGAAAAGCATCGTGTGTTTGGGAGGGAACATGATGCGTATGTGTTAGTTCGACCTTGTAGGGAAGGCGAACCCGTGTGCGCTGATGATCGCACAAACCCTGCTGAAGAACCCTTCTTCTTCATGTACTTCAGCATCTTCATGCAGTTCAAGCTCCGCTTGCCATTCACGGGGTTCGAGCGCGCACTCCTTACCGAGGTTAATGTGGTCCTTGCCTAGCTGCACCGCAACAGCTGGGCCTTTGTGAGGGCCTTTGCCATCCTGTGCAACCACTTTGGCCACTCCCCCTCAGTGGACGTCTTCTTATACTTCTTCGAAGTGAAAAATCCGAGCAAGAGATTGTGGTTGAGCTTTAACGGAGTGGCGGGGAGAGGTCTCCTAACTCTCTTCCAGCAATCCTACAAAGGGCTTTAGGAAGATGTTCTTCAAGGTATGTTGCAGCGTGCATGACCCCACCCCGCTGGATGGGTTCCCATTCTATTGGGTGGAGAAACCTGGGCTTAAGAAGCCAAGGAGTTTAGAGGACTTGATCCCGCGCGATCGGGAAACCTGCGAGTTTTTCTCCAAGATGGGGGAGGTGTTTGACACTGCTAAATTAATCAAATTTGAGTTCCACCCCGAGTCCCTCAAGAAGCGCATTGCTACCCCCTATCCTCTTTTATTTGCTTATCCTGTGTGCACTTATCTTCACTTGTGTGTTTATTGATTTAACTCTTACGAACTGTGCCTCTTGTGCAGATATGGTTCTTAACACAAAGAAGAGGAACAAGCTGACTGAGTTGGTTGCCCGTCGAAAGGCTGCTCTGGCCGATGCGGGCACCTCAGCCCCTGCAGGCCCTCCTCTTGCTACTGCTCCAACCTCACTTGTACCAGCCCCCATTGAGATTAGGAAGAAGGGGGGTGGTGGAGGCCACTGCCTCCAAAGACGAGGGCACCTGCACAAGCCTCGTCTTTAAGAGGAAAAGGGCGGACGATGTCGTGGCGCCATCACACTCTGCCTCTGATGGCCATGCTCCATCTTTCAAGGATAACCCTCCCAGCGCCTCCTCTCCTCGCGAGTTCATTATGCACGAAGGCAGGGCGGAGAGTGCTCCCGAAGGTGACCAAGCGCCCCTTGTGGTCAAGCTCCCAACCTTCCTCTGTTGAACCAAGTGGTGTTCAAGCTTTGAAGAATCCAAACCCCTTTGAAGGATGTTGAAGGCTTGGCTGTGTTTGCTGTTGCTGAGTTGTATTAGATAGGATCTGGGGTAGATTGTTTATGTAATCCACTCTTGATTGAATCCAAAGCATAGGCATTCTTAATCTTTTTAAAAGAAAAGTGTTTTTCAAGCTAAGTGAAAAACAACATGTTGTTTTGTCGAAATAACCGATTGTTTTATACTTAGGTATTTTTAGAAAAGGTTGAAAACTGTTTTTATGGTTGACTTGCTGTCAAAATCAAAACAACTGATTGATTTGTGAAAACAACCGATTGTTTGTTTTGGTACCATAGCAGAAAAATGGTTTGTGCTTTGACTGAGCATTAAATGTTTTTCCAACTGTTTACGCTCCAATTTTTAATGCTTTGACCAATCTTTAAATGCAATGAATAGTTTGTTAAGATTTGATAACAAAGAACATCTTTGAATAAATACAGAAAAACAGATTTGAGTTTTTAACTACTTACTGATTTTGAAAAAGAAAAAGAGTTGAGATTGCTTAGAGATTGCTTAGAGATTGAGATTGATTAAAGAGTGTGAGCTAGGATTTTCTGCTTGTATTGATTTCAGATTTGTTTCTGTAACAAGTGTAATCCTTGTATCTGTTGAAAGAACCTTGTGTGTTTGCTGAGAAGTGTTGTGTGTTCTTGAGGGGATCAAGATCAACATTCTTAATGTTGGTGTGTTGGCCAAGAGAAGTGTGTGTCTTGAGGGGATCAAGGTCACTTTCTTGGTTATGTTGTATGTGATCTAGGTTTGATTGCTTAGTGGAATTCCTCAGTGGTTTCTGAGAAGACTGGATGTAGCTCTAGGTTTAGAGTGAACCAGTATAAACATCTGTGTGCATTCTCTCTATCCTTAATCTCTT
>Ga0123342_1007024_pt1 | contig 15177 bp, 9 predicted proteins | sample Turbeawhitnodule_FD_89960 | JGI IMG/M metagenome (GOLD analysis project Ga0123342, IMG submission 89960) | Root nodule microbial communities of legume samples collected from Mexico - Turtle bean Mexico white nodule | ecosystem: Host-associated > Plants > Roots > Nodule | place: Mexico: Nepantla... | reverse complement strand
TATTTTAAATTTATTTTATTTATATATTGTCATAACTATTTTATTTTTGAAATTATGATATAAATTAGTTAAATTAAATTTATTAAATTGATGATAATAATATTAAATTTATTAAATATTAATTATAATATTAATTATAATATTAATAATAATATTAATAATAATGTTAATAATAATAATTTAATAAGTATAATTTATTTTATTATTATTAATAATAATTATATTAATATGTATAAATTATATTAATAATAAGTATAATAAAAATGATAATATAATCAAAGAATTTCTCTGGTCTAGTGGTTAATGCTACCCTGGGTCATTGGAAGGACTTGAGTTCAAATCCTGACTGTTTCGAGTCCTATGACTTGGGTTCAATTTCTATCTAGTGCAGAATGTTTCCAACATCAATAAAAAATAAATTTTGATTTATCAATAAAAGAGTTTTATAGGAATTTATGAGTGTATTTTACTTTTTCTTTTATTGTATTTTTGAGGATGAATATACTAGGCCGTATATTTCCTAAGTCTATCTTTTCCACCTAATTTCTCACTATTCATATTTTGTCCTTTTGGTATAGAATTGCATGGCTTACACTCATTCCACCAGAATAATTGAAAGGAAGAAAACAAAAGTTAAATGCCTTCTGGGTTTGGGAACTTCAAAGAATAATTGAAAGGAAGAAAACAAGAGTGAACTGGGTTTGAGAACTTTAAAAAACAGACACCATTAATGGCATGCTATAAAACAAAAGGAATTGTCTCAATTTGAGGTAGAAAGAATTTCCCAAAGGGTCTTTCTTAGTAATAATAAGTCTGCAAAGGTTGTTCATATAGCTGAGAGAAACAAATTTACAACACCATTGATATAATACAATTCTATATATAGTAATTTCTTGGACATTATTGTGTCCTAGTCATGCATTGGTATTGTTCACAACAAATTATAACAGCAAAAACACTTGTTGCTGGGAAAGCATCAAAGTAAATAACCTGTATTCTTGTTAAAACAAATAAGCTTAGGAAACCAGCACTAGCATGTGAATGGGCAATTTTTTTAGAAATAGAAAACTATAAAAAAAAAACACTAACACATTTCTTCACAGACCAAATACTCGCTTGTATATAAACTAAAATTTTTAAACCTAGTACGAAATAATTTATATAAAATTTTCATTTATAAATAAATGTATTTGATTTTTCTTCTTATTTAAAGTATTTATGAAGAAATTTATTAATACACTTGCTCAAAGTGAAAGCCAGTGCCAAAATGAACAGATGCCACCACAAAACTCATATTCTGTGCATGAATACTCATTATCTGCATTGTTGTCTGAGTTCTTCCCTTTGGTTCAAAATGCTTCAAATCTGAAGCAGACTAGGCTCCAATGGCTTGTGATCTGTAAGATCTTTGAGAAATTCTTGTTTTATAGTTAAGGTTGGTGAGCTAATGGGGGAATCCTGTAGAATAGAGTCATGATCAGAATTCAGAAGATAAGATTCCCAATTGGAAGAATCTGTGGTTGAGTGTGTAGCCTTAGAGCATGTGTGAATGCCAGTGTAAGTAGTTTGGTACATCGTTGGACATTCTTGATTCCTCTGCACTTGTTTTGTTGCTTGGCAACCTTGGTCATACTTATGACTGCACCTGAAGTAACTCCTACGAATTATTATTAAGAACAATGTGAGTTTGATTGACCAATAGAATCTGTGTACCTTACAAGATATAAAGTCATTGCACATGGTGTAACATCGAGCAAGAAAAAGATACCAAAATGTTGGTCAAGATGATTTACAGGTGTGAAGGTTTCTATTGACCATTGATCGATGTGAAGTTTTACATAGAATATAGTTGCTTTTTCCACTACATGAAAGTGACCTAACTAAAAAATCAATTCAATTTTCCAATTGCTGCCAGAGTATGTTACCTGCTAAGTTGTGTGGCTGAGAAACCATGTGAGGAGTAAAGAATAAAGAAAGGATTATAATATGAGGACTCATTCTAGATAATTCATTAAAAACTGAATGAAAATACCATAAAAAAATACAATGATAATGATTTCCTCCGTATTTTCTAATACATGTTACACATTAAATATCAAACCCTAAATCCTAAATCTTTACGATGGTGTAGTTGAAAGTTTCGTTATGGATAACATCAAAAGTATACTTAACATATTTTTCTTATTTTGATTAGTGTTTAGAACCGTTGGTGTGTATGAGATCTATTAAAATAAATTTAGTGAAAGGACGTGGAAAAAAACAAATGGGTGAGTTCAAGAGATGAGAGAAAAGATAGGGATGAGTAGGTTTGCTCAAGGTTAGAGGTTTTTTCCGAATAGGTTCTTGTTTCTTGTAAAAAGGTTGAGGTATCCTTGAAATATCTCCATTTTATATATTCTTGTTTTGCCAAAAAAAAACATTAAATATCAAATTATATGAATGATATATTTTAAATTTTTAAAATTATAAAAATATATAAAATCTTAAATTTTCACCTATTATTGTTGTAATTATTATTATTACCATTATTAAAAATCAATAATATTATTATTGTTATATGTGATTATGCAATGATAGTAAAGGCAAAACTAATTGTAATGGTTAAAACCATAATTTTACATCATTCAAATTATAATGTTAATCACTAAATGGTTATCATAAGCAAAATTATTACTTTTCTTTTGTAAATAGGTTTTTCACATACTATTATTGGTTACTGTTAGAACCAATACACTATATACATATAACCATATAACCAATGTGATATCTAATACTAATCAATATGATATGTAGTAAAGTTTAAGGTAACAAATCTTATTATTTCTCTTCGCAAAATGTATATAGTGTCTCAACACTCTCTTGTGAACACTCTCCCACTCTTACTCCCATCTCTGATCATCTTCTCTCACACCATTATTATGGATTCTCACTGCTATCCCACTCTTATTGCCATCTCTGATCACCATCTCTCACATCATTATTATGAGTTCTCACTATCATTGTTGATCTTATGTGTTACAAATGTGTATGCTCTTTGTTGTTTATCCTACAATAATTATTAACTAAAAATGGTTATATTAATTAAATTAGATACTATTTTAGAAACTAAAAATATTATTAATATTTAAATTAGTTTCTGTTATTGATAAATAATTTATAAATTGGTATCTAATTAACTATCAAGATTTGAGCTACCAAAAGTTTAGAATCTCAATAATTGGTAGTTAAAACTTAGGCAGCTAATTAGATACCAATTTATAAACTATTTATCAATAATAGAAACTAATTTAGATATGTAATACTATTTGTAGTCTCTAAAATAATATCTAATTTAGTTAATATAACAACTAATTATCTTTAATTTCTAAAGTGGTTTATATTTAATGATTTTTTAGTAGTAATATTATGTGAAGAAAACAATTTGGATTAAGGTTGAGGTAATGAAGGAATTTTGAAATAAGGGGTAGCCAAGAAGGTTGAAATTGAGGTGGGTCTAGTTGCAGGGAAGTGAAGTGGTGAGAAAGGAGGGCTTCCAAAGGTGCATGAAGTTGTGGCTAGCTGTGTTTAGAGTGGAATATCTCAAAGGCAAGAAAGGAGTTGTTGATAAACAATATCTAAAATAATAACAAGAATAAGACTATGTTAGTTGTATTCTAACCTAATTTCTATTTCAAAATAAGATATCCATCATCAATAAAATCAATAAAATAGGATAGTTGCGAGACTGTAAAAATAAGTTCAGAACCTGACTCAAATAAAATATTATCATTAAAGTAAAAGTTAATGAGTACTTTATTACAATAATAACATACTGAAAGGAATTAAGGACTCATTAGTTCTTAGTTTGCATTAGAATAATAACATAGTTTTGTTTACTAGCTTCTCCACTTACATACATATTTGACTGTAATTTCTACACTTTTAGAATGATTAAGCCACTTAGAAAGGATCAATTGGAAGGTTGGAGGCAGCAGTTTTCTTAGAATAGAGATGTAAGGGAAAAATGAATTAATGCATCTACTAATTAAAGAAAAAAGACAATTACAAATTATGCAACTTAATTACTATGTATACATAATGATATTTACAAATATATATTATCTCAATCTCCATTGAAAATAAAAAAATGGAAAATTTGTTGAAATTTTAGAAAAGATTGAGAAATGTATTGAACTGTATAGCAATGTAGTAAATCTAGATTGTTGAGAGTAGTTTTGGAGATGGTGGATGGTATGGCGGAGTTGTGAATAAGGTAATAATTAATTTAATGAGTTATTGAGTTTTGATAAACTTGAATATAATGCAATATGTCATCATATGTGTCATCACTTTATATTGATATAGAACTTTCTAAACTCCTCCATTCTAGTTTTGTTTATCTGTAATGAACTAATCGTATTAAATAAAATGGGACAATTAAGAAATGTCTCAACCCATATACACAATAAAAGCTAGATACCTCCAAACCAGAACTCATTATAACTCAACAACATATCATCTCAAAAATCTATATACATGTTATGTAACATGTGAATGTAATTAGAGATTATTCTACACCCAATAAATTTTTCTTACTTTTCTACATTGTTCTTATAATTATAGGAATTGTAAATAATTAATGAATTTTTATTTTCTTGAACTTTCTTAAAATTTATATCATAAATTAACATCATCTTTTATGCAAATTTAAGAAATTCCAAACATAAATCATATTGCTCAACCTAACTCTAGATAGAACCTTAATAAATATGTATGCAACTTAGCTTTCTATCTCATAATATTTAAGTTAAATTTATTTAGCTTTAGCAAATGTTTCATTGTAGTCAACTTCTCATTGTTATGAGTATCCTTTAGCACCTAGTCTTACCTATTTTATATGGTGTCACTAGGATTAAGTTTTGTTTTGTAAATTCATTTAAGTCCAATGATATATTTTCCATGTGGACAATACACATTCTCAAGTATTATTCTTTTTTATCATTTTAATCTCTTCTTCAATTACCTTGATCCAAACTTCTTGCTTTGTTATTTATTCATAGTATTAAAACTCAAGTATTTTCATATTACATGTTTCATATATATCCACCAAACATCTTACTTGTCTTAAGTAATCTCTACTGGAGAATTTAGTTGTGCTATTAGTAAAGAAGACATATTTGAATTTTCTATCATTTCTTAAATTTCTTCTTGAGGTTGTTGTACTAGAATAAGAAAAGTTTTCCTTTTCCTCAATTCTAAGAAGCACTTTCTTCAACTTCAACATGTCTACTAATGTTGAGCTTCTTTGTGTGTGGGTTGTAAACTCTACAATATTTTGTTGTGTGATATTTCTCAAAAAGATTTCTCATATAGTTTTGTCTTCTAATTTGTGTCTTTTATGATCAAGTACATATATGCAATAGATGGATGACTTTTGCTCACTCCAAGCTTCAACTAGTGTCTTGTCTTTGACTGATTTTGTTGGACATGTTGAGCATGTAGACAACAATGTATATCGTTTTAGCCTAAAAAGGATTAGGCAAGCCTTTCTCCTTCAACATTAATCTAGCTATCTTCATGACTAAACAATTCTTTATTTATGACACCATTATTCTACTATTGTGAATATGCTACTGTAAGTTGTCACTTTATTCCTTCATAGAATTTATCAAACTCGTGTGAGTTATATGTTTACCACTTTGTTTCTCAACGAGAACTTTAAACTTCTTAAATATTCCAAACACTTCTTATTCTTCTTTAATGAAATAAACCTGTATTATTCTAGAAAAATCATTAATAAAAAAGATAAAGTACACATGTTATTGTTTAGTGATGATGTCTTCATCGGTCCACAATTTTTTGTGTGAATTAACTTCAATAAGTCTTTTGTTCTCTATGTTTTGTTAGTTGAAAACAATAATTTATGTTAATTTGAAGTAGACATCCTTCACATAATTCATTATTTTCTTTCAGGAATGACAATCATCTCATCATATTCTTTTGATATAATAACTTCAAAGTTTGGGTGTTGAAAGGACCAAATCTTCAATGTCAAATCCATGAATCATCAACTTTGACTTTCATAGCAATATCAAATCCATGAATCATCAACTTTGACTTTCATGACAATATTAGTGAAATATTTGAAGTTTATAGGAAAACTTATATTTCTTTTCTCCATTTAACTTCACCAAACTATTGTCTTTTATTGTCATAGATTTGAAAAGTATCTCCTTTGAAGTGAATGGTGTATCATTTCTCCATCATTTGACCAATTCGCAAGAGATTTTCCTTATGATTAGGAACAAGTAAGACCTCTTTTATGAGGCTCATACCTTTCTTTGTTTCCACCATAACAATGCCTCTTTTTTTTACTCCACTAGGTAGCGTTTTCCAATCGAACTTTCACTTTGATAAAGTTGTCAATATCCCCTGAAAATGTTCTTATCTTTGACCATATGATTATTGCATTTGCTATCCAAGTACCAACTTCCATTTATTTCATAATCAGAATCACAAGCAACATATAAAAGATGTTGCTCAAGGGTATGCTTTTCAACGAAATTTACTTGATAGTTTTTTTTTTTTTTTTTGATAGTTCTTCTCCATGTGTCCAAATTTCTTAATGTTGACATTTTTGTGATACCAATAATCTTTCTCCAAGTGACTTGACTTCTTGGAGATTCACACGAAGGATATTCATCTTGATTGGACTTAGAGAAAATTCAAGAATTTTCTTTAATTCAAGAAATTTCTCCATCTTTTTTACTCCACTCTCTTTATTCTAAGACCTTGAGTTTTGATTGAAATTAATTTTTGACAAAGTTATCATTATACTCATTCACAAGGTAGATAAAATGTTGATTTATTCTTGTAATCACAATTTGTGCCATATTTATGAGGAATAGAAATTAGAATTTTCTCAACAATTTTCTTGTCAAGAATATTTTTTCCACATCTCTCATTTGATCGACTATTTCGTTTATTCTAGAATAGTAATCTTTAATGGTCTTAGACTCCATCATATTTAATAACTCAAACTCATGTCTTAGAGTTTGAAGTTTAATTACCATTGCAATTTCTTGAAATTTTTCTTGTAATGTGCTCCACATCTCTTTCTAACATCCATTATTCTTGTAAAAATTACATCCACCATTACTTTTTGTAGAAAATATAATGTCCTTACATCTTTCTACTTATTTTCCTTCAACTTCTTCCTCAGAGCACTTGTAGGAGCAGCACCTTCAACAATCTCCCATAAATCTTGAGAGCAAAACAAATGTCTTCATTTTGATGTTCCAATAATCATAATTTTCCACGATAAAGACATGTACAAGAATAGGTGAATAAGGACTGATATTATCCATTGGTTAGAAAATTTTTGGTATTGATATGGAATATAATAAGAAAGTTTTTATGGAAATAGTTGGTTATTATAACTGCATCTAATATACTACTAAACATAACTCTAATACCACCATTAGAATTTTAAGAGAGAGACATGCAGAGGGATGTATAACAATGTACTAAATATAGGTTATTAGAGATGACAATGTCGATCAACCGGTGAAAAACTTAAATGTTATGATTTACTATTTACTGCAAGTAAATAAGAAAAACATACTATAAAAAAAATATTAAAGTGAACCATGAACTAAAATCTTGATTATATTTGTAATATATAATATTGATAAAATAGTGAATAAAAATATCTATTTATATTCAACATACAAACAATACTATATATCAATAAAAAATCCAAAAAAAATAATAGGATTGCGGAATTGGACGAGTCAACTCACACATTACTCCTTACAAGATATGTAAAACGAACTTATGAAAGTTTCTTACAAGATAAAAACGAACTTATGAAAGTTAGATGAATATATTGTCTTTTTCGATTTTTTTCATAACAAATTACTATTTAACAACATAGTTCTCTCACATCGTCATCCTTATAGATAGAAGATAACTTTTATAGTAATATAAAATTTTCTTTGTCTAGATGCTAAGAGAATTATTCTACACATAATATATATTTTTTACTTTTATATTGTTCTGGTATTTCTAGGAATTATTAATTCTAATAGTTTTTAGGATTTTTATTGTTCTTAACTTTCTAAAAATTTGCACAATAATTTAACAAGAAACAATGACTGTAAAATATATACCTAGGGAATTGAGAATTCACTATTTCCTTTTGTCCATACTTCCTCCATGCATGATTGTCATCAGTAGTGCAAGATAGTTTAGTCCATGTGAGTGCCCTCTTTCTACACAACACCAATTCATTCATGAATTAATTGATATCAAATATATATACAATCCATCATACTATAACATCAACCCTATAAACTTCACCACTGATAAATTACAAGAAACCCTTTTGGATCTGAACCTAACATCAACATATAGGAATACTAATTATGCAGAAATTCTTTTATCTATACAATATATATATATATATATATATATATAATATATATATATTCTTTTATATATATTCTTTTATAACCTAAAATTTTCATAAACCAAAAAGTTCAGTCATGTCAACAACCATACTCTTTATGTCCGTACATTCGTACACCTCCCAAATCATCAAATTTCTGGGTGATTATCACAAAGGCCAAGGAAAGAAGTGTATGTGTGGCAGGAAGTGAACCAAAAAAACCCTTTGTCACTGCAAGAATAAACCCTATTTATAAATAGAAAGAGAGATTGTTGAGAAAGAGAATATGACATGTTAACCTTCTACTGTAGCGACCTCTTCCACCCTTTTGCGATCTCTTCTCACTGCAATCTCCAGATGTTGGACAGTTGCTGGAACGGGGCACAGACCACCCATTTTCGCCGGAAAGCAGGAGATTCTGATAAGCCAGCCCATCTGCAGAACCAGGTAGCAAAGGAGAAGAGTTGATAACAGAAAGAGCTTGTGTGAAAGATGTGAGCACCTTGGCTATGAGGTGATGCGAAGAGAGAGAGAGATCAGTCTCAAAGGGGTTATGAAGCAGAACTCTGAGTTGAGTAGCAGCTTCCTGACCCTTAACAAGCTCTTCCATTATTGCTCTCTTCTTCTGGGGTGAGACACTTTCAGTTTCAGGACAAAGGTTCATTTTCATTTTCTGTAAGCCTGAGGTTGTAGCTTTTGCTTTTTCTTGATGTTTTGTTTTAATCTTTTTGGTTTGTTTGTCTTGGTCTGGATTTGGATAGCAAGTGGCTAAGGTTAGAGAAAGAGACAAAACATTAAATGAACTTTACGTATAACACTGCAAACCACAGTTAGTTTATGTGAAATAATCAGAAAGTTTTTCATTAAATAAAATAATTTTATTTTCTACACATAAAATTGGCATATCAGTATTATCATTAAGTTAAAAAAAAAATAGATAAGAAAAGGAGAAGAAAAAAGTTATTATGATAAATTCTTAGAAATTATGAAAAATTATATTCACACGTTTCACAAAATTTGACAATTAAATTCATATATGAAATTACAGACTTTTTAAGTTAACAAAATATAAACCATATCTTTCTAGTCTTATCATAATACAAATATTTTTTTCTAATTTTTTCTCTCCGTTGATAAACCCTAACTTGCCTTTCTTTCTTCTTTCAAACGAAATTGGTAAGTATTTTCCTTTGGCTCTTTTTTCCGTTTTCCAACATTTCAGTTAAACCAATTGGAATCTGAAATTACAAATGTGGATTTTTAAAATTCTTCAAAATTAATTGTGAAAAGGTTAAATGATTCTCATTCATAATTTTATAATAAAATTAATTTATATATATATAATTTAAAAACATATTTATGCGTTGGTGTAAGAATGGTATAGTGTATATAAATATAATCAAAATAGAATAATTAATATTGTTATTATACGTTAAAAGATTATTTTTATATTAAATTTAAACCTTGCAATTGAAGTAAATGGTTCAGTATTTTATTATTTTGATGCATTTGATTTGACCCATCACTGAAGAATCCACTAGTGATTTATTGCACAAGTAACTAAGGATGACGTATTGGTTGTGACGTCTAGATGACGTCATGTTTTCTTAAAATAAAATAAAATAAAATGAATAAATATGGATTGCTATTTCGAATATTGCCCTATCGTACTTCTTATGTCAGAAGGGTCAAATAATAAATATTATTTTTATGTAATTAACCAAAAAAAAAATTTAAATAACTTTAGTTAAGTAAGTAAACTTATTTATACATTAAATATTTATTAAAATTTTCACATTAAATATAAATAATTACATTTAATAATATATGAATGAATATAAATAATCTTATAAATCAAATTTTATCAACTAAAATTAAATAAAATTTAAAATCCACTTTTTTTAATAATATTGAAATACAAAATTTTAATATCTAATAGAAAGATTTTTATCACATTCTTTTAACTTCACATGGTATAATTTGTTGCATTAGAGATGTTTTTTTAATATATGATATTTGTTTACTTTTATTTTATTTACTCTGACACATTACTTTTTGTTTTCAGAAGACATGCTTATTATACCAATAGAACACAATAGTTTTAGAATGAAAAAAATAAATCATATTATATAATATGTATAAAATATGACTATATCATATAGTAATTACTTTATTACTAAAAAAACAAAATCAATTAAAAAAATTACTTTAGTAATTAAATTAAAAATCATTCTAAAAACTAAAAAAAAAAAAGTTTTTAAATTAGTTTTTATTATTGTTAAATGATTTTTAAATTGGTATTTAATTAGCTACCAAGGTTTTAATTATCAATTATTTAGTTTCTAAATTTTGTAGAAAAACCTTGTTTGTTAATTAAATATCAATTTATAAATCATTTAACAATAATAAAAACTAATTTAGAAACTAAAAAATTTGTAGTCTATAAAATGGTATCTAATTTAATCACTATAACAACTAATTATTTTGTCACTAAAAATTAGTTTTTATTTCATAATTTTCTTGTAGTGATTTTATTCAATTATATACCGATTGACCAAACTTACCCAATGAAAATTACCATTGCATTATTTTTAATATTTTTGTATCATTTTTCAAAATTAAAATACATATGAATTAATAACTTTTTTGCATTTTCTTTTCTTTTCCATCCTTTCATTACACTTTTCGTTACAAACCATTAATAGAGTAACACTATGAGCTAGATGTGATGAGTTAATGTCATCTATATTAAACTAAAATGTTATTTTAAAAAAATGGTTTAAAAATAATTCTATAAAATGTATTTAAAATAAGTTTTTTCAACAAAGATTAAGCTTCTTGCCAGTTTCATTTTTGTGTGTGTTTTCATCTCCTATTTAAATATGAAATAATGCTTTAATAAATACTAAATGAAATAACATATCAAAAGAATGATGAGTGACAAATCGAATTTCATCATTTTAAAATATTTAAACATATTATTGAATTGATTTTATTTTATTTTCTAAATGTTTTTATAAAACAACTTAAATTTATTAAATTTTCTTTTTTATTTGTAAAAAATATTTCAATTATTACTTAAAAAAATATCAAACAATTGTTAATAGTTAATAGAATATCAATATCGATATCAAAGTTCGTAAAAAAAAATCAATTAATATTGATAATTTTTTTCCTAGATTAACTTTCACTAAAACTATTTTTAATTGAAGTTGATCACAATTATTTAGGCCAATATTGATATGATTATTTTACAATAAATTATAACGTTATTGTTTAGGTTTTTTTCTTATCCTATTCTGTAATAGATGTTAGTTGAACAATTTTTCCAACTTCTATTAAAAAAAAAAAAAAACTATATATCCTAATTAGTATTGATAGAAAGTTTTCTAGTAATAATTCAAATAAAATACTAAAAAAATATTTGTGTTGATGATAAAACTAATCACTACAAATATAAAAAGAAAACACAACAAAGATTAATAAAAAATATAACCCATGCATGGTAGAACATCACCGAAGTTGAACATGAGAACTTGCACTTCACTATCCTCTCAAACCCCAACCACAAAATCTAAGCTTTGGTTAATGCAATGCCTCAACTCTGCCAAAACCATTCATCATCTAAAACAAACCCATGCTCTTTTTCTCAAGCTCCTCTCCCCACAATCACCCCATCATTACCATTATTTCATGGGTTGTTTCTTATACCGAGTTCTTCATTTACCTACCGAAAACGTCAATCTTTGTTATGCTCGCCAACTGTTTGACACAATGCCAAACTGTCCCAATAGCTTCCTTTGGACCTCCCTCATCCGAGCATTCCTATCCCATCGTGCCCATATACTCCATTGCATTTCTACCTATGCTAGAATGCATCAAAATGGGGTTTTACCATCCGTTCTCACCTTCTCTTCAGTACTTAGCGCGTGTGGGCGAGTCCCGGCCTTATTTGAAGGAACACAAGTGCATGCCAGGGTGGTGCAGTCAGGGTTTCCTGGAAACAAGATTGTGCAAACTGCACTCCTTGACATGTATGCAAAATCGGGCTATATAAGTGACGCACGCGACGTGTTTGATAGGATGGATGACAGGGATGTTGTTGCTTGGACGGCGATGATTTGTGGGTATGCTAAGGTAGGAATGATGGTTGATGCACGGTGGCTCTTTGATAATATGGGAGAAAGGAATTGTTTTACTTGGACTACCATGGTTGCTGGATATGCAAATTGTGAAGACATGAAAGCTGCCAAGGAACTGTATGATGTAATGAGTGACAAGAATGAGATCACTTGGTTTTCAATGATAGCAGGTTATGGTAAGTTAGGTAACGTGGAGGAAGCAAGAAGAGTATTTGATGGAATACCGGGGCTGCAGTCTGCATCTGCTTGTGCTGCAATGCTTGCTTGTTATGCACAGAATGGATACGCAAAGGAAGCTATTTACATGTATGAGAAAATGAGAGAAGAGGAAATCAAAATCACTGAGGTGGCAATTGTGGGGGCTATGTCAGCTTGTGCACAACTGAGGGATATTAGAATGTCAAACACACTAACAGACCATCTTGAGGAGGGTTTCTGTGGTAAGTCCTTCTGTTATTGGTTGTCTTTTATTATTCTGTCGATATGTTTCACACACTAACCTCTGTCCTTTTGCTTGATTTGGAACCCATTGTTATTTTATCTCAGATAGAACACATATTGTTTCCAATGCATTGATCCATATGCACTCAAAATGTGGAAATATAAACTTAGCACTGAAAGAATTCAGTATGATGAGATACAGGGATATGTATGCCTACAGTACAATGATTGCTGCCTTTGCTGAGCATGGGAAATCACGAGATGCTATAACCCTTTTCTTTAAAATGCAAAAGGAAGGATTAAAGCCAAACCCAGTTACATTCATTGGTGTCCTCAATGCTTGTAGCTCTTCTGGTCTTGTTGAAGAAGGTTGTAGGATTTTCCAGATTATGACTGAGGTATTTGGTATTGAGCCCTTACCTGAGCACTATACTTGTATAGTCGATCTCCTTGGGAGGGCTGGGCAACTAGAAAGGGCATATGATCTAATAAAGGAGAATGCAACCTGTGCTGATGCAACAACTTGGAGCTCTTTATTGGCAGCTTGCCGGCTTTACGGCAATGTGGATTTGGGTGAGATTACAGCCAGACATCTCTTTGAGATTGACCCTGACGATTCTGGAAATTATGTGCTTCTAGCAAACACTTATGCATCAAAAGATAAATGGGAGCATGCACAAGAGGTTAAGAAGTTGATTGGTGAAAAGGGAATGAAAAAACCTTCAGGTTATAGTTTGATTCAGTGAGCAATCAAGGAACAGTGTAAAGAAGAAGCACTTTGATTAACCAGTGTATCCCCTCAATCAACATAATGATGTTCTCCTGATCACTTTTGTACTGGTCAACATTGTTGAAGGTTTTTTCAGTAATTGCTGAAGAAGCTTTGAATTCCCAGCTTTATTTTCTGAGACATGCATCCAAGATATATCATCATGTTGGTCTACGACCATTTAGTCATGAAGCCATTAAGCAAAGCTGTTAATCCATCATAGAACCGAAACGAGTTTCTTGTGGCTGTTGTATTGGCCTCAAGGTGCAAATATTAAGTTCTCTACTCTGCAGAATTTGTATGCCGGGGAAGAGGATGGGGATGGGGGAGTATAGGATATGTCACAAAATGGGGACTCTACACAGGATATTTACTAAAGATATCATGGACAATGGTGGAGACAGGATCCACATTACTTTGAAATGCAGGTGTTGTTTTGGGGGGAGATGGTTATAATGGTTCTGTGTAGGAGTTTTATTTGGTTGCTTTGAGTAATAACCATCAACAAACAGATATATGGACAAAGATAATTCATAACGGAAAGCAAACAGGAGGATCTTCTCCCTAAAAAATGGAATTACCACCCAATGTGGCATGCAAGGAACACCAGAGGGCTGAGAGTACTCAATTCCTCTCAATCTGACGCAATGCTTGTTGGCAAAAAAGCAGCAGCAAATGTTTCTTACATTCAGGTAGATTCTTTTCCTTGTGCAGTATCTTTCTTCTGCTTATAATTTCTGATTTCTCTTTATTATTTTCTCAATAACTATAGTAGGATCAATATTTTTGGTACATAGGTTGTTAAATAACTTCAAGGAAATGAAGTTATCTATTGAAGGTTCGAGATATTAGTAAAAGAAGAGTTATCTATGAAATATATGAAGGCGAAGTTGCTTGTTTATTATTGCTCGAAGAAGATATTATAATAAAAAAAGTGTATTGGTTGGAATTTTATGTTGAACGTGTCAATCCACAAAAGGTGATAAGTAAACCTTCACATAATTGTACCGTAGAATTTCGTGTAAATAAAATCTACATATAGGTTTTCTTAATTATATTAAACTCTGTAATGTCCAAGTTTGGAAATGGCAAAAAGTAAAATGATTTTACTCGTTGTTAAAACTTTAGGCCAGTTGGGTTGGGCTTTCTGGGCCTTCCTTTTTCTGTTTTTCTGTTTCATATAGTGCACCCCCTTTTCTTTTTGCACCGCTTGTATATAAACCCTTTTTAGGGTTTTCTGTAATCAGAACTTCAAATTAATGAAATCCTCTTCCTCTCTTTCTCTCACACCGTGCTTCACCTCTCCTCTGTTTCTTCATACCTCGCTGATTTCTTTCTCTTTGATCTTTGTAAATGTTGCAACTACCTCGAAGCACTCCTTTGATTTATCTCTGTTA
>Ga0123342_1007023_pt1 | contig 15179 bp, 7 predicted proteins | sample Turbeawhitnodule_FD_89960 | JGI IMG/M metagenome (GOLD analysis project Ga0123342, IMG submission 89960) | Root nodule microbial communities of legume samples collected from Mexico - Turtle bean Mexico white nodule | ecosystem: Host-associated > Plants > Roots > Nodule | place: Mexico: Nepantla... | reverse complement strand
GGACCACCCATAATATATAGTCCCACGCACGAGCTTCTATCTATCACTCTCGGCGTGAGGGGGGTGTGTTGGAGATCCCACATCGACTAGAGATTAGAGCCTTTCATTGTATATAAGTGGGTGAAAACCTCAACCCTATGAGCCGGTTTTATGGGGTTGAGTTAGGCTTAAAGTCCATTTCGTAATAGATCAAGCCTACCTTGTAATTTAAAATTCTTTCCAGAATCTTAAAAACAAAATATGAATTAGACCAATATTGTAGAAAAATAACAGATTCAATTGAAAAACAACAAATTCAATTATTATAGTTTTGCAAATTTCTCAGTCTTAGATGTAGTGATTTATATGAAAGAAGAATTGCACACAAAGATTTATACTGGTTCACTCAATCTTGAGCTACATCCAGTCTCATCTCACACCAAGATGGATTCCACTAAAAACACAACAATCTTCACAAAAGATTACAAACAAACCAGTTCTTGAACCCTACAAGAACCAACATTACAAGAAAATCATTGATTAGAAACCAATTTTAGAGACCAAAGATAATTAGTTGCTATAGTGACCAGATTAGAGACCATTTTGGAGACTAAAAACATTTTTGGCTTCTAAATTAGTTTCTGTTATTGTTAAATGGTTTCTAAATTGGTATATAATAAATTACCAAGGTTTTAACTACTAATTATTTAGATTCTAAATTTGGTAGCAAAAATCTTGGTAGCTAATTAGATACCAAGTTAGAAACCATTTAACAATAATAGAAACTAATTTAGAAACCAAACATTATTTTAGTCTCCAAAATGGTCTATAATTTGGTCACTATAACAACTAATTATTTAATGTCTCTAAAATTAGTTTCTAATCAATGATTTTCTTGTAGTGCAAGAATACAAGCTGAAAAATCTTATTTCAGCAAGTTTCTTCTTCAAAAAACACTATCAAGAAGCATACACAAATACTCCTTTACAAAGAAAGAGATATAGGAAAGAGAGAACCTTGTTTGTAGACCAAGGAATTCAAACCGGATCCCCACAACTGCAGCATAATCCCAAGCCAAAAGTGAAACCAGCATAAGAACACTTTTTTTTAAGAAAAACTTTCAAAAACTAAGCTCACATGAGAATCTCAAAGAAAAACTCTTGAAAACGGTAAGCAATTTGTATTGCAAGAGATGATTTGCACTAAAGTTGAGTCATCCTTTTATAGGATTCAAATCTTAATAGTTTTCCAAAATTGTTTTTAAAAACTATTAAAAAACAACAAGTTAAAGTTTAAAAGAACAAGTTATATTTTGAAAAAGCACTTGATGGTAACATAACCAACCTTTGGTTAGTTAAAAACATAATATGTGAACAAAACTGAATTTTGGAGACAAACAAATTTTTGAAAACTCAAAATAGTTTTGGTGCACTACAATTAAATAATTGTTTTTTCAAAACAACAAATTAATTTTTTTTGCAGTGAAACTAGTTTGGAAAAACTTGAACATATTTTTAAAACAACTTTTAAAAGACCCTTGTGCTTGAGATCATTACCATGGTTATGGAATATGAGGTTGAATCAAAATGCAAAAGGTCACTTAAGCAACCATATTCTAACTAAGACCATGATATACGTTCATATACAACTCCAAACTTATTTTCTTCATCAAACAAGTCTTCATGAAAGTTGAGCAGAATCTTCACTATCTTCATCAAATTAGTATTCTAAAGGCAATATAATGTGTAAACAACAACACTTTTACTTAAAATAGTGCACCTAACTTAAACATATATGTTGGACCAGAGTTTCACTTCACCAATTTCAACATAATTGCAAATTTATTTTCAACACAATTCAACAATTTCATGTGAAACAAAATTCATATTTTCACTTAAAATTTCAACTTACAAATAGAAACCAAATAGAAAAATTAGAAAATATAGTGAATCTATCAATACAAGAAAATCATTAAATAGAAACTAATTTTAGAGATCAAAATAATTAGTTACTAATTGACTAAATTAGAGAACATTTTATAAACTAAAAAAATTATTAGTATCTAAAGTAGCTTCTATTTATAAAATAGTTTCTAAATTGATATCTAACCATTAGCTACTTACTACTTTATATTTTAAATTAGTCTTTATTAGTCTTTTAGAGACTGATTTAGAATCTAAAATGTTAGTAGCTAAAATCTTGGTAGCTAAATTAGATACCAATTTAGAAAACATTTTATAAATTTTTATTGATAAAAGAAAACAATTTATATACGGATAATTTTGTAATCTCTAAAATAATATCTAATTTAGTCAATATAGTGACTAATTATATTTTGTCTCTAAATTATATGTTGGACCATAGGTGTGCTTTAATACCACTTAATGGAAGTGAGAAGTGCTTCCATGTGGTTCGGCTTCACTTTGAGAGAATAAAGTGAGTGGAAAAGGCAACAGAAGGTTTATATGGGATGTATGGAAGGAATGACAAAGAGTTTCACAAATAAACTAGAAGAAGTTGAGGTTCTTCTTTACAAAATTCCTAGGCCAGGTTAGCTTGAACACTAGTAAGGAACAAGTTGAGATAAGAGAGTAAATGAGTTTGAAGGCAAAGTTTCATTACTCAATGCAAGTCTGAATTTACATGAGGGAGAGGTTCTTATTTATAGGCAGGGAAGGGGAGGAGAGGTAGTGTGCTCATGAAACCTAAACCCTAGAGTTTGAGCCTTACTGTCCAATCATTTTTAAACCCTAACTTGCTGCAAGTTAGGGTTTCTATAAGCTTCCCTTTCACCTCTAGTTCTCATTCAACTTGTGACCTAAAATACAAGGTCAAGAAGGAAATCTCCTATTCTAATATTTACAAATTTATACAAAAGTATTTTTTTGTATCTCTACTCTAAGTTTGAGTTGTGGTGACTGAATTTGCCTGGATGGATCTTCATCACTCAATATATACACTCCATAACCGATTAAGGTTAAAAACATAGGGGAAACTGATTATGCACAACAAAAAAACGCACTTATTAATCGATTATGGGTTCAAATACTTTGCAAAATCAATTATGGCTAAGGATAAAGGCGTTACATAATCAATTATGCAGTGAAAACATGTGGTTAATTGATTATACATGTAATAAAACACCTTGCATAATCGATTATGCATGTATTAAAATGTCTTGCATAATCGATTATGCATGTAATAAAATGTCTTGCATAATAGATTTTTGCTTAAAAAATATACCAGTTAATTGATTATCTTACATGTTACAACCCATCCGTAATCGATTATCCACTTTAAAAAAAAGACATAATCAATTTTTGGTTATATGTATTAAGAGTGGTAATCGATTTTGAAAGTTTTCCAGGAATGGTTTCTTTAATCCTCTCGGACAGTAGCTCTCTCAAACAAACAATATTGATATGTGAGTCTCAAATGAACTGAAGAATGGCACAAAGCTCTTTGCAAAAGGATCTCAAATGCTTTGAAATGGTGCGCAAGATGTTAACAATCACAATCTTTTAAAACATTTTTTAAAAAAGCAGAGTTAAAGATGCTCTCACTGGGTGGATTCTTTATGCATGCTTGGCAGTGTCTCATGCTAAACAAGGGCAATGAAATAAAATCCTATACATTTGTGTGGTTTTTACTCGACTTTCTATATTATTGAGAGAAGAAACAAATTAGTCCCCTACTCATTTTTCAATCTCCGCACTCTCCTTTACGTGCAAGCAAAGCATTAAAAGAGTTTTTTCAACCATATTGTTTTAAAAGCGTGGAAGTTTGTTTGTAGTAGATAGTGTTTAGAATCCATGATGAGTAATGTGAATCTAGTCTATGTAAAGTTTTCAAAAGATAAATTATCTTAGATCTAATAATTAAGATTTGATTATATCAACTTTATTCTATACCTTAGTCTCACTATATTGTTATAAGCTAAAATTTGTAAGTTATCACATGTAGTTTATCCAAATTAAATTTTTATTTTTAATTTGTACAACTAATCTTAACTTGTGAAAAAAAAAGTTTATTAATATTTTTTTCTGAAAGTGGTCGCAAAAAAGCTGCTCCAAACATGTAATATCATCATCTCCTTGATAAAGTTGGCTAGTGGCCTAGTTGGATAAAAAAAAACTAAAACTAGTGGTGTACTGGGCATCCTTGATGCATGTCACTGAATATGGAGAATACTTACATTAACCGTAAATATTATTTTTTAATCATATTTAGAGTTTCGTATTAATAATATACAATTTATTCACTGTTTCATAACAACAACTGCCACTGTTTATAAGTTTTCTTCTATATAATGTGATAAAGGGCACGCGGCCGTAGTCAAGATTGTGGTACTGAGACGATTTGTTGGAATTGCGAATAACACACGGTGTCAAAAATAGCATGATTTTAGGTCAACCCCATCAAAAGATAAACTCGTGAAATAGATGGTTTTAGAAAGAACATTTAACTTAATCATTATCTTTCCATATCATTTATTGAGAGATTTGTTTATTTAATTCCATTTATTATGTAGAAAAAATAGGTCAATGAAAACGTATGTTTAGAAATATATAATTATAGTTTTCTAATATATTCCTTTATAAAAAAATCCATTAATTGCATTAAAAATATTGCAATCATAATTTATTAATTTATTTCTAAAAACATATATAATATTTTTTAATTGTGTACTCATTTTTTTATATTATTTAAATTAAAATATAATTAATAACTTCAAATGAATTATATGTAAATTAAAATCGTAAACATTAATTCCCAACACGTTTTCATCAGAGTACTTTGGAAATTAGTTTTGGTAGATGTGGTGTGGTGTGGGAAAGAGTAAAGAGAAAGTGTGAACAAGGAGAAAAGTGGATGAAGGTTGCGGCACTTTTGAATTCAAGATGAGAGGGAATAATTGGAGCAAGAAGGGAGAACAGTTTTGATGGAAACATTTTGAAGGATGGAAAATGAAGGCTGGAATAGGTGTTCTTGCTCTGCACGCACTCTGGTGTCAATAATGGCTACAATTATTCTTCTATTCCAACCAGATTACTGCATCGCTAAGCGGCAACCACCGTGTCCTCCTTCATCATGTGGCCAAATTCGCAACATATCTTACCCATTTCGCCTAAAAGGCGACCCAAACCGATGCGGCGACCCAAGGTATGAGTTAGACTGCGTTAACAACGCCACTCTCTTAACCTTGTTCTCGGCAAAATACCATGTACGAGATATCGACTACGAGCGATACAAAGTCGTTGTGAGTGACCCGGGTCGAGAGGAGGAGGGGGCTAATTGCTCCTTCATCCCTCGCAATTTCTTAACGGACAGTAATTTCAGGCCCACGGGCCTGGTTGGCCCGGACGATTTCGGATCGCAGCCGTTCACTTGGGAACCCTGGGATACTTTCAGAATAGGGTACTTCAACTGCGTGAATCCTGTGAGTGACGATCCACGGTATGTTGAGGTGGGCAGAGGTGAATGTGGCAGCGGAGGGCACGTGTACGCTGTTTTGGAGCCATCGCTGTATGAGTGGCGGGTAAAGGACATAAAGGTTGGGTGCGTTCTAATGGTGGCTACAGTGGTTGATTGGACACCGAAGGAGAATGTTAGTTACGATGAGATCCGTGGCGTGATAAGTGAGGGAATTCGGTTGTCGTGGTTGCCTGTTATTTGCGAGGATCGATGTGGAAGGGGAACCGATTGTAAGGTGATAAATGAATCCAAGGGAGAAGTTGAGTGTGAGAAGAAGCATTACTGCCATTACGCCTACCAAACTACCGATAAATGCGGTATTATCCACTTTCTCTATCCTTTTATTTCATATTATTAGTATGCATGACAAAATATACTTGAGTTTGTCAGTCCATGTAGATTAGTCAAACTTTTTATATTGTTTATTAATTATTAATTAAATATTATAGAAAAATAATTAATTTATCATAGAGCTTTTACATGGATGTGTATGTTTTATGTTTATTATCTTCTTTTTTTTTACATTTTACTCTTTCCGACTTACAAATTTATATTTATGTTGTATTGTCATAAAAGTTGTCACTTATTTCTCTCTATTTATATTTATATTGTTTGAAATTGTTTGGTGTATAATTTTGGAAATTAATATCTGACGTTACAAAATCCTATGTTGTGTTTAAAGAGAAAATATGCTCATCACAAAATTTGTCATAAAAAGTTTATAAAATAGATTTTTTTTATCATAATTCAATTTTTAAAATAAAATTTGTTACATTTTGTGAAAAATCCTTTTTGTCTTCTCGTAATATTTTTTAATGTATTAACCTATAAATCTATCATAATGTATGTGAAAAGTGAAGTTGAGTATCATTGTGAGTTTTAATTTTATAACTTAAACTTATTTAGGTGGTTTAAATATATATATATATATATATATATATATATATATATATATATATATGTGCGCGCGCGCGCAAATATTTTATCTGGTCCTTTTCTTTCCCTGGTAAATGGATTCTGAAATGTTTTTGAATTTTTCTATTATCCTATGTTTTTTTATCAAAATGGTGAATCTTTTCATGAACACAATTAATACAACAATAAAAAAAATATTAAGCATGAACAGAAAAATCTACCAATATTTTAGATTTCAAATGTATATTGTTCCACTTTTTTTTTGTAATTTTTTAATTTTAAAGTTACTAATTTGAGTTTATACACTTAGAACAATTTCAAATTATAATAAAAATAAATTTGAACGTAACTAATATAAAAGTTAATAAATTTATTAAAATACTTAACAGATGCAAATTAAAGCTCGCCTTATTGGAAATTAGACATAACTGTTTTTTAAATATTTAATACCTTTATTGGACCATCCTTAATCACGTGCATCATTACAGGTTTTCGTGTGAATTTTCTTAGGATTCTCATGTTTACTTACACAAATAGGCGATTAATTGTTTCTCTATATAAATTTTGTTCGTTAATTTTCAAAATTGCATATTAACTCTATTGTTTTCCGTGTTTCAGAACCTTGGCAACAGATTTTTGGCTATATTCGAGGTAAGTAATTATTTCTGTCTTTATTCTTTTTTTCATATTTCTATTTTGTTAATTTTTCTAATTTAATAAGTATTTATCAGATTCTTCATCAATGAAAAAGTAATTATATATGTCAAACTTTAGCCATTCAAATTTTTTATAAATAATATTTTGGTCTTTGTAGTTAATAGTATAATATACACATATATACATATAATATACACATATATACATATAATATACACATATATACATAATATATATATATATATATATATATATATATATTCATAAACTCAAACAAATTTAATTTAAATAAAAAATCTCACTTATATTAATTTCTTTAAAAGATGTAAATTATTTTTAATTTGCATAATTTTATTCTATATTTTTATTCTTAATTTCTTAATGATGAAAATTTTACTTAAACATACCCTGTATCCGAAATTCAAACCTTTTTACTATTTCATTATGGTTATGAGGAGAAATATTCTGTAACTTGCATTAGATAGAATTAGAATTATAGTTCTTTTACTTCTCTTTCTCAAGTCAAATACTCAACTCTTTTGTTTTTAAAGTTATTTTTAAATTACGTATGTCATTTTTTTATTAACACGATCTTTTATATTTTTATTGCAGCTTATCTTAGAGGCGTTATTTTTGGTAAGATCCTTCTCTGTGTTTTCTTGAAATTGAATTTACACCATACAACAATTTTCATTAGTTTATGTTATTGAACGATGTTATGAATCAGACCCAAGTATGTTTCTATATATCTTTGTAGGAATAGGTAGCAGAATAACATTCAGCACGAAACAATTGGACAACGCAGTTGGACTGCAATTTTTTGATGGAGGAATATTCATAGGACGAAATATTATACCAAATATTTTTGGTTGCCAGATATCTGTTTGGAGTTGTACTTATTCTTCTGCTATTCATCTACAAATGGAGACGAAGACATTTTTCAATATATGAAAATATTGAAAATTTCTTGCTAGATAGCCATCTAAATCCCATTAGGTACGAATACAAAGAAATTAAAAAAATGACTGGAGGTTTTAGAGTGAAATTGGGTCAAGGAGGCTTTGGTGTTGTATATAAAGGAAAACTCCGAAGTGGGTTGGATGTAGCAGTAAAGATGTTGACCAAATCCAATGATAATGGACAAGATTTCATGAATGAAGTAGCTACCATTGGAAGAATACATCATGTAAATGTGGTGCGTCTTATTGGATATTGTGTTGATGGAAAAAAGCGTGCTTTGGTTTATGAATTTATGTCAAATGGATCATTAGATAAATACATTTTCTCCAAAGAAGAAAGTACCCCTTTAAGCTATGAGAAAATATATGAAATATCTCTTGGAATAGCAGGTGGGATTGCATATTTACATCAAGGTTGTGATATGCAAATTCTGCATTTTGATATCAAGCCTCATAATATTCTTTTAGATGATAATTTTGTTCCGAAGGTTTCAGACTTTGGACTTGCAAAGCTACATGCTACAATTGATGGCGTTGTCAATATCACTGCAGCAAGAGGAACATTGGGTTATATGGCTCCAGAGTTGTTTTACAAAAATATGGGTGGGGTATCTTATAAAGCTGATGTATATAGTTTTGGAATGCTTTTAATGGAAATGGCAAGTAAGAGGAGGAACTCAAATCCTCAAGCAGAGAACTCAAGTCAACATTACTTTCCCTTTTGGATTTATGATCAATTTCAAGAAGATAAAAATATTGACATAAGAGATGCTTCAGAAGATGACAATATTCTAGTGCAAAAGATGTTCTTGGTAGCACTTTGGTGTATTCAATTAAATCCAAGTGATCGTCCTTCAATGAATAAGGTGATAGAGATGCTTGAAGGGATGATTGAAAGCATTGAATTGCCTCCAAGGCCTTCATTTTATAAAAATGAAACATATAGACGTGATGATACTAATCCTGGCTTCCCTGAGTCCATTTACTCTGATAGTCAGCCTGATAAAAGAGTAACATCAGATTTACCAAAGAGTATTGACAAGGACATAAGTAATATAACATAAAAGTGTAATCTTGATTGGACTAATGGATTAATGTGAAAGGTTGTTCCTTGGATAAATTGATTTGGTAATAGTTATTCATCAGTGTAGGAGATTCTGACTTTTCAAAAGTTTCATGTGGTAAAGAAGTCATTTTTTTCCTTCGTCCTTTGTTTTGTTGTCACTTTTTCTGTTAGGTGTAAATTGAAATATGATTCATTTTGTACTAATATATTTGGATTTAACATTTAAAAGTTATCATGTTTTAAAATATATATTTGGATCAAAAGAAAACAACTAAAAGAAATTGGTCCACTTATGCGAAAGTAGGGTAATTTAGTGTTGAAAATTGATCACCTATATAAAAAAAAGCTAGAATACAAAAAGAGGAGGAGGGGGAGTTGAGTTGTGTTTTAATACTTTTAAAAAAAAAATCATTATATCATCTCATAATGTAAACAAATAGACAATAATTTTAGTTTGATATACAATTAAAACAAAATTTTCTAAAAATTTGGTTTGCAAATTTTTGTTTCTTTTGTTAAGGCAATATCATAGTATGTAATGAACAAAGATAACAGAAAGAAAGATTTACTCTATGATTTTATACTAGTTCATCTGATAGCGTAGACTACATGCAATTCTCAATGAACTGATTGAGTTTTACTATGTAGACTATTGTTACAAGTTACAAATCGAGTATTATTTGGAATGCAACATTTCCTGGCTAACATGTAGGAACAACTGACTCTTGAAGGACGTGGGTTGAGTGGAGCCTTAAGATTCAATTCATAGTGAAAAAACAACAAATCTTCTAAAGATCATCTTGTCAAACAACAAGATCGTACGAAAAGAGCATAGAAAGAACAACACAAAGATTTTATACTAGTTCAACCAAAATCCAGGTTGTGTCTAATCCTCTCAAGCAAACTACTTAAGATATTTCACTAATCAAGGCAACACCTTAATTAAACACAGTACACCAACCTTTTTAGGATACAACGAGTAAACCAACCTCCTTAGATTTTCCTTCTCAATCTCCCCTTGAGATTGAGAACTCTTAAAGAAACAAAGAAAACACTTTAAAAGAGAGCACAAGTAAAGCTCACATGTGTATCACTTCACATAGTGGTGAATTTACAATGGTTTTCTCACAATCCAAAAATGGACATTCAAAAGCTGATAGAACTATAAGAACTTTTGTAACTCTATATCTTACTAATAGCAAAGAAGATTGAAACGGCTTGTAGCATATGTATGTGTTTTTCTTCGTCTTTGTTCACTTTACATAACTTCATGAAGAAGACTATTGATGTTCTAAAACACAAGGCATGATCCTGTGCATAAATCTTCTATGCATATATTCATCTTTATTGTTATAGACGTTTTTTAAAGGAAACTTCTAATGTGATCTTGATATGAGTTGATTTGCAATTACACATGTTTTTATAGGTTGCACTTGGATTAGGATTTTTTATTAGTAAGATAAGGTGATAATTCAGTGAAGATTACCACTGGACACGAACTTAACCAAGTGGTTAAGTAAGTATGAAGGTTCTCTTCAAAGAGCAAAGTGAAAAAGACACACTCTATAAATTAATGAACATGAAATTAAACATAAGAATTGATAGAGAATTTGCAGAAAAATGGAAGATGATTGAAAGAGATAAAAGAGAAGGGATCTTAGACGGATGAAATGTTCATGGAGGTGGAAAGGTGGGGGGAATCACGCCATTTGGGAGAGGAGAGCTCCAAGATGAGTGAGGAAGGGAGTCACCACTTGCAGAATTCTCTATCAAGATAAGACTTGGAGGAAATTTAGAACACTCATAAATTCACTCAAGTGGAGTTTTTTTACCCAAAATTCAATGTGATTTACAAGAGGGCAAGGCACTATATTTATAACTTAATGTACCTTATGGAGCAAGAGGAACACATGGGGAGGGCGTGAATGTGTTACACATGGAGAGTGTCTTCTAGAAACTAGGATAAAAATGTGGGGACGACACATGGGAAGGTACTTCTAGAAGCTAGGTTAAAATGCGGGTTTGACACAAGCCCAATTTATGCTATTTAAATCTTATTCTACCGAAATACAAAGCAGGAAAAATAACTGGTGCTTAGGTCCATAATTTGTGCTATGGTCTTGGTAATTTTCAAAGGCATAATGGGCTCTGAGTCACTGGTTGTGGACTGAGTCTGACCTAGTTCTGAGTCCCGTGTCATGCTCCTGATCATCCTTCTAGAAGGTTGAGCCAGCTCAATGGATACTCTATCAGTCAGGGTTTCATCAGATCTTTATTATGCTATTACTTTAATTCTATCAAATGAAATAATTCAAATGCATGCAAAATATTTACCATTTAATTGCACATATATTAATCAATTAAGTTCTTTTATTTCTTTATAAAATCATTTCTATACCATTAATTGTATAAGATATTTTTACATTAGTTTGAAGACTAGATAATATATTCGTTGGTAACATTTTTTATTAAGTAAATATTATAGAAATGTCCTTTGAACATTTCGATTTCAACTTATTAAAGATTTAACCATATTTAAAGAAAAAACACATATTGCATTAGTCTATTGCAATCTTTTTATATCCTTTACAATTGTACAAAACATTGGTTAGAATGTTCATAAGATCATTAATAATTCATATAAAATATATATAAACACTTAGAATTTTTTTTATCATTTGAACATTCATATAAGCTTTACAAGTCATTAAATCATCTTGAGATATGTAGAACGTCTATACGGTCTTAAACCGTTTGGGTCTCAACATAACATCCCAAGTATTTTTTGTAACACAACCACTCGTGGCTAATACAAGTATTTTCTTTTGAACTCGACAAATCCTAGCTAACCCATTGTGTATGCTTGCAACTCGGCCACTCTTGGCTAATACAAAGTATTGTTTGGGCGATAAACATTCTTCCCTAAGACATTAAGTATTTTTTAGAATTCAGACATTCTTTGCTAAACAAACTAGGTTTGTATAAAGAGAAATATTCACCTGAAGAAGTAGACTTTAAGCCTAATTCAACCTTAAAAATTGGCTTGTAAGATGAGGTTTGCACTCACTTATATACTATAAATTGGTCTTATCTCTATTTAATGTGGGATTCCAACACACCCCCTCACACCAACAATAGCCAACTCATGCGTGGGACTATTGATGAACATAATTTCTTTAACACTTTAAAGCTTTAATCATAGATTCTTGGATTGTAATCATGAAATAAACCCATTATTCTAATTGAGATTCATCTAATTGGGTTTGTTTTGGCCTTAATTGTTATTTATGTTAATCTTTTGTTTTAGTCACAGAAGACGGTCTTAAATTTCTTAGACCAAATGATTTGATGGTTTGTCTAGTAGAAGCGTCTAACCATACGATATGATAGAAGCGTCTTATTAGACGATTTGATAGAAGTGTCTACTACTACGAGTGAGCCAAATCATGTGAAAGTCGAAGTTGTTCTTTGAATCAAAACAGGAAACAAAATCTGAGATAAACAATTAGAGAATTAAATCTGCAAATATCTCAAAAAAATAATTGGAAGCAAGTCTTGTACATGAATATTCTCTCAAATTTCTAAAATTGAAAACCTCCAGATAAAAGCATAAAAAACAAAGAAAATTTCCTTCAAAAATATTGTTCAAGAAAATCTTCTCTAAACCTAGTTTAATTTCTTTTTTGTATTTTTCTTTCTTTTTTTTCCTTCACATGGAAGGCTACAACCTTTCCGGTTGATTACCTTGTGATTTCCAATTGATAGGGTTTGTTTTAATAAAATTTTGTTCTTCAATTTTCTATAGCAGATTATGCTTTATTTTGTTTTATCTTTTTGAAATCAAGTTTCTATCAAAGGAATTGTTTTTTAACACTTGTTGAAAATTCAATTATTTTCTTTATTTAGATTTCTTAATTAGTTCACTTAGTTCTAGTGAATCTCTTGTTCCCTAAGTTCGAGAGGTGGAAGATAAAATCTCACAAGTAAAGACTTGAAACTAGTGAGATACTAAATACATCAGTAAACACTTCCTTGCTTATAAGATTTGTTGAATTTAATTTACGCTTGCTTGATTAAGTTTGACATATGCGTGAGAATTTAAGGATGATAATCTTAAGAAAACCAATGAGGAAGTCGTGGTGAATAAACTTGGGATTCAACATGCGTTCTCTATTGTTTTAATCATATTTTATATTTTACTGTTCAACAATCACAACCCCCCTTTCCTTTATTGTTATTGCTAATTCTCATTGTAGATAAGTTTGAATACTGTCTTCACTAGATTCATTGGGAGACGACTTGGGGTCACATGACCTTGTCTATATTATCATCTCTTTAGCGTTAGATGATTTATCACCTCATTAGACGGTCTACGCTGGAATATTTTAAATTTGACTATTGAATGACAACTATCAATTATATATTTATAGAGTACTGATATTTAGACACCTCCATTTGCGTTGCTCCAGAATACATCCCTCTAACGTGGCGCTTCTAATATTAAACAAATAGTGCGTGGGTCCCAGTTGCTGAGGTGGAAAAATTGAAACGAAAATTGCATTTGAAGAGTGCATTTCTGAAATGAAGAACGTTTGAAAGGTGCATTTTAAAGGGAGACCATTTGCGTTTGAGGGTTGTTGGTTGCGAACGAAGACGTGCGATTCTGTGTGTGCCGTTCAACGAAAGCAGGAGCAAGATTTGGAAGGATTAGGGTTTTCGATTGGGGCATTTTCGATTGCGGAGGTTTTTGAAGGGAGAAGGAAGCATAAGAGAGGTGTGTTGCCATCTTGAGGTGTTTAGGGCTTTCGTTTAAGAGTGCGATTTCCATTTTGAGGTATGTATTTTGCTTTCTGTTTAGGGCTTTGGTACGGAGTTATTTGTTTATTGCTTTGCTTTCTGTTTTTTAGCATTGAGTGCAGTGTAATTTCGTTTGTTTTTTTGGTGTGTGGTTTTTGAGTTTTAAAGTTTAAATGCATTTGGATTTCATTGTTTTGTGGTATGAGAATTTGGGACTGGTTTTGAAGTTTATGTTTCATCTGTAAAATGGTAGAGTGTGGACAAAACACACGCCAAATTGTACTGTTATGATAAACTAATGGCAAAACACAATGAGAGCAGTAACTGTTTTGTATCAAAGTCCAAGTTTAAGTCATGCCCTTAGTGTCGGACATACTTTATTTAGTACATCTAAGATTAAGTAAGCAGTAGATGCTTTGTGAACGAAATATGCTTTGGAGTCAAAGGTATATTTAGTTAAGAGTAAACACAGAGTATATAAGTATAATTTTAATGAAAAACGAGTTGACATTGTTTTCAAGGTGAAGAATGAGGATTACAGCTTATAAGAATTCAGAAGTTGCATGGTTTAATCTTGAAAGATATGAGAAAGTGCTATCAAACCATGATTTGTGTCTGCAATAAGGAAAAGATTTCTTTAACAAAAAAAATTAAAACACCCATACATTGATAAATTATTATAATAATATAATAATATTTTAAATTAAAAAAAATATGATTAAGATTAAAATATTAGTTTATTGGAGTGTGAAGTATATGTTTTGCTATGTGTATCTGGTGTTAAGATATCATCATCTAAAATGAAAGGTAGTCTGGTTAAAAGGATATATTAAAACCTAAGAAAATATTTCTATTTTGAGAGATGAATTGTGTCAATAATCCGTGTCTCAAAACCTTGTCTATTGGGATTTTTTTATTGGCTTGATTGCTCCCATTTGTAAGTGTATGTTGCCCTGTTTGATGAGCTGAAGACAAGTGCCAATTGATGCCACTTTTCTGATGATACTGCTTACTAATTGCTTGGAATTAAATTGTAGTGTATAGTAATTGTGATCCTTAACTCTTCTTCCAATATTTAAAATTGATAACATCCATTCTGTAGTAACCTCCTGACAATCTTTTACAAATAATTTGTTACTAGCGGCATTGAAATAGAGATATGATTCCTCTTTGTATGGAGAAAACTTTATTAGAAGAAGTGTATGTTTGTTTGGTTCTGAACACGAAACATTCACACAAATTATTTTTTCTTAATTTTAAATCAACCAAAGTTAGGATTATGATAGTCATTTTTGTGTGTTGTTTGCAAAGTCCTAAAGGAGGAATTGTTT
>Ga0123342_1007022_pt1 | contig 15180 bp, 15 predicted proteins | sample Turbeawhitnodule_FD_89960 | JGI IMG/M metagenome (GOLD analysis project Ga0123342, IMG submission 89960) | Root nodule microbial communities of legume samples collected from Mexico - Turtle bean Mexico white nodule | ecosystem: Host-associated > Plants > Roots > Nodule | place: Mexico: Nepantla... | reverse complement strand
TTGGAGTGTGAAATCCTGTAAAGTCAGTGGGATTCTGGCTTGAGGTGTGTGGTGTTGCAAAGAGGGTGAGTGGGCTTTGTGGGATTCAAAGTCACCTCTTTGTGGTTGTGTAATTTGTAATCTATGATTGATTACATAATGAATTCTCAGTGGTTTCTGAGGACTGGATGTAGCTCAGGTGTTGAGTGAACCAGTATAAACATTATGTGTGAATCTATCTATCCTTACACTCTTTAAATTGCTTTAAATCTGTTTTGATAAAACTGCTGATAAAAACAACCGGTTATTTCGTAAAAACAACAGGTTGAATTTCTGCATCAAGCTTAAAACAGTTTTATATTTGGCTGAACAATTTTTCCATTGATTAATTCTTCATAGCCTTTCACTCTACCTTCAATACTTGCGAAAATCTTTCACAAACAATTCACCCCCCTCTTGTTTTAGCCCTATAATTCTAACACTTAGTGTCTTTACCCAATGGGGAGGTTCACTAGGAACCCCGTTTATTCCTGACCTTGGCATTTTTATCCAAGGGGGAGGTTCACTAGGAACTTTGTTCATTCCTGACCTTGGAGTCTTTACCCAAGGGGGAGGTTCACTAGGTACCCTGTTCATTCCCGATCTTGGCGTCTTTACCCAAGGGGGAGGTTCACTAGGAATCCCGTTTATTCCCAACCTTGGCGATTTACCCAAGGGGGAGGTTCACTAAGAACCCTGTTTGTTCCCGACCTTGGCGTCTTTACCCAAGGGGGAGGTTCACTAGGAACCTCATTTATTCCCGACCTTGGCGTTTTTACCAAAGGGGGAGGTTCATTAGGAGCCCTATTTTTTCTCGACTTTGCGTTTTTACCAAAGGAAGAGGTTCACTAGGAACTCTGTTTGTTCCCGACCTTGGCGTCTTTACCTAAGGGGGAGGTTCACTAGGAACCCTTTTTGTTCTCAACCTTGGCGTCTTTACCCAAGGGGGAGGTTCACTACGAACCTCGTTTATTCCCGACCTTAGCGTTTTTACCCAAGGGGAGGTTCACTAGGAACCCTGTTTGTTCCCGACCTTGACATCTATACCCAAGGGGAAGGTTCACTAGGAACCTTGTTTCACAATATATCGCAAGCATATTTTTCAAATAACTTTTTATTGGGCGACCTCATTAAAAAACCTCAATAAGGGAAAAATAGTGTCCCCTTGAACATTCAAACTGCTTACAATAGTATGATTAACTGAAATAAAATTTGAGATTGGCCCCATTCCATGTTTGGGGAATAATCTCGCTTTCGAAGGTCTCGAATTTATACGCTCCATTCCCGAGCACCTCTATCACGTGAAATGGGCCTGTCCACTTGGGAGACAACTTGTTCTCCAACTAGTAGAGGTGAGCCTTTCGCATTACCAAGTTGGCGACCTGGAACTGCCGAGGTTTCAACTTGGACTTGTGCTTATACTCCACCCTTCTCTTCAAGGCTTCTGCCTTGATGCACGCTCCCTCCCTGACTTCGTCGAGCAGGTCTAAGTTTACCCTCATTTCCTCATTAGACTCCTCGGCCACGAAGCTCTGGAATCAAGGTGAACTCTCCTGGATCTCAACGGGAATCATGGCATCCGATCCATACACCAGCCTAAAGGGTGTCTCCTTGGTGGTGGATTGGGGAGTGGTATGGTAAGCCCACACAATTCTAGGGACCTCGTCTGCCCAAGTTCCCTTGGCTTTCTCCAGTCTTCTCTTTAGGCCCCTGAGCAGGACTCGGTTGGCAGATTCGACCTGTCCATTCGTCTGGGGGTGTTCGACCGAGGAGAACACCTGCTTGATGTCGAGCTCCGTGCATAGTTTTCCTAGTTGCTGGCTTGCGAACTGGGTGCCATAGTCAAACACTAAACACTTTGGGATTCCAAAACGGCAAACTATGTTATCCACACAAAGTGTTGAACCTTGTGAGTTGTGATCTGTGCAATAGGCTCGACCTCTACCCACTTGGTGAAGTACTCGATGGCGATCACCAGGTACTTCATCTGACAAACTGCTAGAGGAAATAGTCTCAGGATGTCAATCCCCCAAGTGTGAAACGGCCATGGGCTATGGATCGACCGAAATTCCTCCGGGGGCATATGATGCCAATCCGTGTGTTGTTGGCACTGCTTGCATCGTTGTCCGTACCTCGTGCAGTTCGCCCTCATGGTTGGCGAGTAGTACCCTACTCGAAAAGCCTTTGACGAGAAAGCTTGCCCGCCGATGTGACTCCCATAAATACCTTTATGGAGTTCAGCCATGATACGTGTGCACTGCTCACCACTCACACAGGACAAGATAGGGTGAGTGTAGCCATGCCTGAATAATTTTCCATCGACCAGAGTATACCTACTTGCGTTCTTCTTAACGACCCTGGCTTCTTAGCTCTAGTGGGAGCAATCCATCAACCAGGTAACGCCTATAGGGTGTCATCCAGGTTTCACCTTTGTCGACTAGGAAAACGTGCAACGACTCTCCCACTGACAAGTCGTATGCGCTTATCCTGGAACGTTTCCTGGGTCAATGACTGGTGACCTCTTCTTCCTACTTCCAAGACACTTACCTGTTGGACCTCTTCCGTGCAACCTGTGGTAGTTCTGGGTATCTTTAAGGTTTCCTGGATGACTGTCTTCTGTTTGCCCCCTGCCTAAGCTGCCGAGCTTCGCTTGCAAGTCGGCTCGGACATTCTGTTCCCTGGGGACGTGTACCAACTCAAACACAACGAAAGCCTATCTTAAGAGTATGACGTATTTTAGGTACGTAGCCATCTGGGGTTCCTTGGCCTGGTACTCACCTGTAACCTGCCCAGTTATTAGTAGTAAGTCACTCTTTACTAACAAGCTTCGAGCACCCATCTCCTTGGCTAGCAACATTCCTACCACCAAGGCCTCACATTCAGCTTGGTTGTTGCTAGCCTTGAAGACGAATCGTAGGGACTGCTCGATCAGTAGCCCATTTGGTCCTTCCAAGATGATGCCAACCCCACTGCCCTGTTGGTTAGAAGACCCGTCCACAGAGAGAACCCACTGGAAATCTCCTTCGTCTTGATGTATGGCTGTCGAGGAGAGTTCTACCACAAAGTCAGCATAAACCTGACCCTTGATAGGTCCTCTCGGCTCATACTGCACATCGAACTCAGACAGCTCGACCGCTCAGCGCACCATCCGCCCTGCCACATCATACTTCTGTAAGACCTTACGAATGGGAAGGTCGGTCATCACGATCACAGTGAAACTCTGGAAGTAGTGGCGGAGCCTTCGTGCTGCAAACACTACTACTAGACCCACCTTTTCAATGGCCTGATAGCGCACCTCGGGCCCCTGCAGTACTTTGCTAACAAAATATATAGGTCTCTGAACGTGGTCCTACTCCTGGACTATGACTGAGCTGATCGCTCGCTCTGTGATGGTGAAATACAAACGGAGAGGGGTACCTGGCAGCGGCTTGCACAACACCGGAGGGCTGGCCAGGTACTCTTTCAGCTTGAGGAACAATTCTTCACACTCGTTCGTCCACACAGACCTGTTGTTCCTCTTCAAACATTGGAAATAGGGATGCCCCCTATCTCCTCCTGCTGATAAAAACCGGGACAGGGCGGCCATTCGTCCCGTCAACTGTTGCACCTCCTTCACCGAGGTCGGGCTTCTCATAGCTATGATCGCCGCACACCTCTCGAGGTTTGCCTCAATTCCACGCTTGGTGAGAAGGAACCCTAAGAAGTCCATGCCTTTACCCTGAATACGCACTTTTCGGGGTTTAGCTTCAACTTATACTTGGCTATTGTGGTGAATAGCTCCTTTAGGTCGACGATGTGTTGGTCCTTCTCCTGGGAGGTGATGGTCATATCGTCCACATGCGCCTACACATTTTGCCCTATCATAGAGGCGAGCACCCTGTCCATCAAGCTCTGATAGGTCGCGCCAACGTTCTTGAGCCCAAAGGGCATCACCTTAAAACAATAGTTGGAGAGCTCTGTTATGAATGTTGTTTTGCATTTGTCTCTGATATGCATGTGGATCTGATTATATCCTGAGAAGGAATCCAAAAACTTGAGAAGTATGCAACCTGATGTGCTATCCACCAGGGCGTCGATGTTGGGCAACGAATATGAATCCTTCAGACAGGCCTTGTTCAAATCCGTGAAGTCGACGCACATCCTCCACTTTCCGTTGGCCTTCTTGACCAACACTACATTTGCTAACCACTCGGGGTATTGGATCTCCCATATGTGACCAACACTCAACAACTTCTAGGTCTCTTGCTTGATGGCCAAACGTCTTTCCTCATTAAATTTCCTCCGCCTCTGGTGGACAGGTTGGACCTTTGGATTCATTGTGAGACGATGGCATAGGAAATCAGGGTCGATGTCAGGCATGTCCGAGGCAGACCATGCAAAGGCGTCCAGATTTCGTGCTATTACCTCGGCGATCTGGTCCTGCATCTTCTGGCCTAGGGATTTGCCAAGTTTAAACTTTTTTTCCCCCAATCTCCCTTTCCAGCACCTCACCTGCGGGTTCAGGTCGCCTCTCCCGGGCCATCTCAGGGCGGGCGACCCCTTCCCCCTTTTGAGGCTGGTTGGTGACTGAGCACACCCCTATCTTCGTGTTTAGACTATTCTCGTAGCACTTTTTTTCCGCCTTCTGGTCGAACTTGATGGTGATTACTTCTCTCTCAAGAGAAGGCAATTTCATCTTCATATGCCTCGTCGAGGCTACTGCTCCTATCCTGTTCAGGGCAGGTCTGCCCTAAAGGATGTTGTAAGCTGAAGGAGCGTTAATGACAAGGTACCTTATATTGACGGTGCGGGACGTGGTGCCGTCTGTGAAAGTTGTCCTTAGCTCCACATGCCCTCTTACCTCTACCTGGTCTCCAACAAAACCGTATAGACAGCCGCCGTAAGGTCTCAATTGGTCAGGCGACAACTGCAACTTGTTAAAGGTTGACCAAAACATCACGTCTGCCGAGCTCCCTTAGTCGATGAGGACTTGGTGCACCCTTTTGCCTACTGTCACCACCAAGATCACCACCAGGTCATTATCATGTGGGACCACATCCTGTAAATAAGCCTTTGTGAAGTAGAGATTGGGCTAAGGTGATTGGTCAGGTTCCCAAGCTTCTACTGCCAGCACCTCTCTGGCGTACTTCTTTCGCTGGGAGGCGGTACATCCTCCTCCTGAAAAACCCCTAAAGATCGTGTTGACCTCGCCATAGACTGGTACTTCGTGCCCCTGATCCCCTACTGGGGCTACTACCATTGGGGCCTCCTGATTTTCCTCTAGGTATTCCTTCAGGAAGCCATCCCTCACCAACTCAGTCAATTGGTGTCGGAGCGCCAAACAATTGCGCAAGCCGTGCCCAAAGGCCTGGTGGAACTCGCACCATCTGTCCTTGCTCGAACCCAACCTTTTGTCAGTCTTTGGGGGTGGCTTTAGCTTGTCAACCACGTCGGGGATAGTGATCAGCTCCTTGAGGTTCACTCTAAACTTGTGCCTACTGGGCACACCACCCCTCACTCGTGTCTTGGTCTGATGCCTTTTTGGTTCGTAGGGCGCATGCCTGACCGACGATCTCTTCTCTGTCGTATCCTCATGTACCCTCATGGGTTGAGGCCGATTGTTTTCTCGAGGTCTTGTCGGTCCAACGCTTCCACGTTTTTCTGTCACCTCTTCCTTTGCGCCAATGTGGCTCACAACTCGGCGATGGATCTCGCTAAACGTCTTTGGACGACACCTTATCAAAGAATCGCTGAAAGACCCTAATAGCATTCCTCGTCTGAAGGCGTGCACCATCATGGCTTCGTCCTTGGTGTGCAGCTTTACCACCAGTGCCCCGAATCGATTCAGGAAGTCTTTCAGGGGCTCTCCCTGGTACTGCTTAACATAAAAAAGGTCGAAAGAGACAAGGGGTGGCGCCTAATTGACAATGAACTGCTCCATGAATAATGTCAAGAACTGATCAAACGAGGTGATGTGTCCATCGAGGTGACTGATGAACCAATCCAATGTTGTGCCCGAGAAAGTTCCCATGAACAATTTGCAATGCATGGTGTCGGTTCCCCCCGAGATCATCATCTGAGTGTGGGAAGCCGTGATGTGGGCCTCTGGGTCTTCAGTACCTGTGAAAGTGATTTTTGGAGTCATGAAATTGGTGGGTATCACGATACTCATGATCGCATGGGAGAATGGCATGGGGCGAGCCTTAACTAGAATGGGCGGGGTTTGCTCCCCTGCTGCACACTTCCCTATGCATTGTAGATCTCTGTGCAATTCCTCATTGGCCCTGCGCAAGTCTTCGTTGTCTGTTTGTGACGCATCCAAATCGACTTGGAATCGGTCTTGACTGGCTGCCTGCTCAGCCCGAACCTTAGCCAGAATCCTATAACCTTAGCCAGAATCCTATCCTGATCAGCCTTGGACACCGTCACCGTTTGTTGAAGAGCGCGGATAGTCTCCACGAGTTGTTGCATGGTGACGTTGTGCCTTCTTCGGGTACGAATGCACCTTGTCTTGTATTCCTCATGTCGCCTGATAGCTCTGGTCACAACTGTGGGGATGACCTAGTTTTATTGTGTCCCACGGTGGGCGCCAATTGTTCTTGCCGGTTGACCTGGTTGCCGGTTGACTTCAAAGGCAAGCGATGGCTCCTCCTATTTTTGAAGGAATTTTCTCTTTTCCTGGGGTGTTGGAACGCGACTCCGTTTGAAACAGAGGGGGCCCTACCTGTTGATTGCACTTCGACGATCAAGTTAGTTCAGGGCTTACAGAAACAATGAGTAAGTAAATAGTTTGAGTTTTAGAAACGGTGTACCTTTACCAGGGATATCAACTCCCTTTTATAGACTGCTTTTGGGTTACCTCATTGTAACAACCCCTCTCTCACGAGAACCCTATCTCGAGTGAAAGTAGGCTTGATGAGAATGCATTATGTTACGTTGTTACACAATCTTAGTGTAACAACCACCAAGAATCTTTCTCCTTGGAGTGCACAATCTTAACAGCATGGCCGTCAGGGTACCAACTCATGTACTAGCATTATGGGGCCCATCTGTCACGGTAGGCGCTCTTGGCCTTTAGGTATCATGCATGTAGCTTTCCCCTGAAAACCCTAGTGCTCTTGGGCCTTGCATCTTCAGGGGATATTTGCTTATGCTAGACCCAAATGTATTATACATACCACATGCACTTTCTTGCTGACTAGGCCTTTCATATATACGGGTTTCAACACACGCATCTTTGGGGGTACACTCACGTGGCCCACTATCTCGACCAGACCACCGAGCCAACCTACTCCACACAAGTGCCGATGTCGATGTCCGTTGTCGATGTTGATTTCCGATGTCGATGCCGATGTCCGATGCTCATACAGATGTTCGATGTCTGATCAGTACAATTAATATTAAAGATAAAAAATAATTAACTACTATATTAATTAAATTATATATTATTTTATAAAATAAAAGTTTATTGATATATTTTATTATTAATAATAATTTATAAATTATTTTTAAAATTAATATTTAATATTAACTATCAAGATTTTAACAAATAATTTTAACTTCTTAAATTCGAAAAGATTAATTTAAAATATACAATATTTGTTAATGATTTGAAATAGTTTTCATAATATATTAAAAGAATAAGATAAAACAGTTCCAGTTTTATCATTATAAATTATTTTATTTAGTAATTGTACCGACCAGTCCTCAAACGTCGTTGACCACTGGTGATATTGGGGCCACGTAAGCGAGGTCCCACGAGCAGCGTGGGCCAGTACCTCGCGAAACACGTGCGACAAGGAACTAAAGAGTGGTCAGCCATCGGTCGCCAGGATGTACTGACGTGCCGCTAAACAATGTGGAGAGGTCGGACATCGGGACCCGAACAACAGAGTTAGGCCACGAGAGGTGGATCCCAGACCACACACCAGTTATCAGTAAGGGAAGAGCCTAGGACACGAGAGTCCATGCCTGTGGAGTAGATGACGCGTTCAAGCGTAACACAAGTATAGAGCCACTAGAAAAGATACGACTTTCGAGGTCCACATTCGAGGGGCAAGCTACATGCATGGCACGTGAACAGCTGGGGCGCTCCTAAGGCGGGTGACCCTAGAGATCAGGTGCACGAGGAGGCATCCAGGTGGTCACCCCATCCGAGGTTGCACTCCAGTTAGGGAACCCACGCGCAAGGTTATCCTAAGAGTGGGTAACGACAGTGTTGGGCCCACCCCCTCAGAAAGCCCATTTTGGGTAAAGAGGAAACCCTAATTTCCCTCTATATAAAGGAAAGCAACAAACTTTGCAAGGTACGCTATTCATTTGCGCCACTTAACATACACAGTGACAGTCTTACGTTATAGTTTTGGTGTTTCCTGACCCTAAGATTGACTTGAGTGTCGGAGTGCAAACGGCCTTTAGGGCGCCCTTTGTTTGTGCTTTCAGGCATTCATCAAAGGAAAAGCACGTGCGAAGTGCAGGGATTCTGGACGTGAGAGGAACGTAGACGTACGAAGACGTATTTGGTCAACCGACAAGAGCAATAATGTCAAAATATTTACTTAAAGTTGGAATATTTTGAGTTCACTGTGAATTTGGTACCGTGAGAAAATATGAAAAATCTTTTTGCATAAAATCACGACGTTCGTTCACTAAGGTTGAGTTAATCTCACTTAAGTAAGTATGAAGAGAATTTTTCGCAAATATATTTCAATTTAATACATTAAAATCTTTATAACACAAGACTTTTGATTTTTGTAATACTGTAATTGATTATAGTTGGTAAAAAAATTGATATTATAATCAATCAATTTAAATTTATTCATCTGAAGAACTAAAATTTGAATAATTTAATTGGATTTATTAAAATAAGACTTTGTAAGTAATTTAATTCAGACATGGGTGTCTGATAATCAATTTTAATATCTTTATATGTTTAAGTTTTTCCTATCTTTTTAATTATTTAATAATTATTTTTATTTTAAAGTTTAATTTTTATTCTTTATTTATTTTATTTTTCTTTAATAGAATTTGAAAATGAGTTTAAACATAACTTTTGTTTTTCACAAAAATTCTATATTCATATATAATATGATAACAACTCAACAGATAATAGTAGGTAATAGATCCAATCAAACTTATTAAAGTAGACTCTGATAATTGAATTTATGTTTGACATATATGTTAGAGAATTAATTTATAATATATCACTTGTATACTCTAAATTAATCTTATATGGTGAATTAACAAATAAAAAGTATTTAAGTTTACATATAAACTTTGATTGTTTTGTATTCCGTGTATCCCTTTGAATACTTAAATTTTTAAAACTATTTGAGATTTAAAATTCAAGAAATATAATTTATGATAAATATTTAAGAATAATTTAATAAAAATGGTAGAAGGGTATGAGAAATTTATTGACATATGCACGCGTGTGTTTTATTGTGAGGCTTGTGCTTAATAAGAAATCCCTGTCCGTGGTACGATATTTGGGATAGTTTAATAAAAGTCATTGTGTTCTACACCGTTGTTTGTGTTTGGGTGAATGTGATCCATACAAAAGCAGTGGAAGTTAACGTCTACACCTTTTCGAGTTACAAGCAGCCGCGTCCAGCATCATCTCCTCTTTACCCCTTCAATCAATTTATTCATATTTGTGTTTCTATATTTTTTTTATTTTTTTTTATTTTTACTATTATTGTTATATTTATATCGTATTTTTTAAAAATTAAATATTATTAAAAAAACAAAATAGAAATATTTTCTCTCAGTTTATAACACAATTAACATAATTATATTAAAGCAATTATGTTTACGTCATTTTTTCATTCTCAAGACTTGTAAATCACTAATTTTGATTTGTTACTAATATAAAACTAAAAAAATGTAATATAATAATGAAAAGAATAAAATGAGAAACTCTAGTAACGAATCCTAAGAAGATATCTATTTTCTAATTCATTTTTTTTCCCACAATAATGCCATATCCGGAACGAATCCATTTTCCCCGTTGACGCCCACGTCAACATTAACATCAAGATAACGTGCAAAAATATGAATGCTTTGTAATCAAGTAACCGTTTGGGATATTCTGCTTTTATATCTTCTTTCTCTTCCGCCTCCACTTCTTGTACGAACATGAAAAGCAAAGTAAAAGAAACAAAAATGAGGAGCATCAACAATTAAATAATCAGAGTTTATACAACCTGTATTGATTGATCATAACAAAATAAATGATAATGACATTGGTTCAATAAAAAATACTTTTAGATTGACAAGAATAAAAAAAAAAACTATTTTTTGTGTGATCTTTGATCTTTTTTTTTGTTCTTTTTTGTTTTAGTAATTGTCCATCCAACCACATTTCAATTCAAAATTTTATTTAACTAATTCTTTTCAAATAAATTTAGTGCATTAAATTTAATATTAACTATTTTTTTTAGTTTTAAATTTAAGTAATTATAAATTAACGAAATAATCAAAATAAAATATTAATATAAAGATAAAATAAAAACAAATTTGTATAAAAAAAAACAGTTATAATGAAGAATTCCCTTTATATATGTATAGATCACTCCTAATCAATTAAAATCATATATGCTTTTGGAAAATTTCTAAAAAATAGATAAAAAAAGTTAATTATGATAAAATATCTACTTTTTGGGATGGGATCCTACTGGGAAACTTATCTATGTATTTAGTTAGTATCTTTTAATTGCTATTTATTTAACGGAAGTTAAATAGAATAAAATATTTAATTTGATAATTATTCTAGCGTTTCGTTTTTTTTAGAAAACGCAAGGTTGTGAAGTTTTGTAATAAATCAATAGATCTTCACTTCGGAAATTATGGAGTGAATTGTTTGAAGATCGTATCTGTATAGTCTGAGGGTCCAAATAATACATGTGACTAGATGTACAATTGCTGTCGGTGATCTCCAAAATTCCTTAAGTCTCCTTCCTTCAATGTTGATGCTCGGTCAGTCGGTTGCAGGGACCGAGACTGGTCCGTCTGGTACCGACCGGTACACTTGCCCCCCAAGTCCAAAGAAATTAATTTTCTGCAGAGTCGAAGATGATCATTGGAGTTCCCGAGGTAAGATATGACCGTTTTGGGAGCATTAAATGCTTGATAGGCATGTGACATTTGCTTTTTAGGAGAAAGTCGTCGTTTAACGAGTATAGTTCAATCAGATATATCTAACGGTTAGTATTTCATGTCGTTTCGTTTACTAAGTGATGGGAACCATTGAATGAGTATGGATCTAACGGCTCCACACTGATGACATGCTAATCTCTTTCCTCCTTGGTTTTTTATAAATAGGGCAACATTTGAATGAGGTAGGGTTTACGCATCACCTTCAAAGAGTTTACTGAGTGCTCTGAGTGTCGAGTCCGTCAATTTTCTTTCACTTTTCGTACCTTACTTAGGTTAGTGATGTCTTCTTCTACCGATTCCTTTGATAGTGTTATTAATGTCGAGTCTTCTGAGGTTACCCTCGATGCATTTGGTAGTGCGAGGGATGCAAGTAACTCAGATCGTTCAGTCGACTAGAGGTCATGATGGAAGAGGCCCAAGCTCCACTTCAGTTGAAAGCCCACCAACATGTCATATTGGGCCAATCACTAGGGCCATGGCTAGGAAGCTTGAAGAGGATTGGAACATTGCCACTAATGGCAGAGAGACCTACCTATACATGCTCAAAGACGCCATAGTCCCTAGTGTAGAATAGCTTTTAAAATTCATGTCAAAATTATCATAGAACATTTCTTTGTAATTTTGTTAAAAATGCAAATTGGTACCTAAAATGCCAACCTAAGTTTAATTAGAGTTTCCTAAACTCTTAATTAAACTTAGGCCGGTCCAAGCTAGCCCAAAGTGGAGTGTAAGTTCTAGATCTAATTGTACATGCTAGATTCTAGAACCTACCTCCTATGTGCTCCATTCTAGGCGCCAATTCTCATTTAGATTAGTTTGAATTTCCGTCTCTTTTTTTGCCTTGTGTAAACCGGCCTCCATTGCTTTTTAAGGAGTGCTTTGGCTCTTGATTCTACAAGATTAATATACTTAGTGAATTGCTGCCCAAATATGAGCCAATTTCACTTCTTACCCAAAACCTCTTAGGTTAGGCTATTGATCTTCAATTCTCTTGTCAAAGAGAGATGGCCTCACCACTCTCAATCCCTACCTATCATGCACCTTCAAGGTCACCATAGCTCCTAGGAGGACCTTGTTTCGATTACACTCCTTAGAGCTTCCGCTAATCACCAACAATTCTACAAATCATGAAGGCACTTCTCCATCAGGTCAGAAGGCCCGAGTTATGAGTGGGTCGACCCTCGTGTCCTAAATATTCCTACTTGCTTCTGGGATTCCAATAACTTGGTTAAGTTTTTGGCTAAAGTTGCTTTTTTAAAACTCGATTCACCTTCGGATGCGTTAATGGTTGATATTTGTGGGTACATTGACCGAGTCTGTTACAGTTGGGAAAATGCGCCTTATGATTTCTTTTTTGTTTATAATACTTTTTTCTCAGATTTACACGTTATTATTCCTTTTGATGACTTTACCATGGTGGTCCTTCGGATCCTCAATGTGGCACCGACCCAACTACACCCTAACTCATGGGCGGCCCTTCAGGCGTTCCGGGTTCTTTGTGATATTTTTAAGCTTATTCCCACACCCCAATCTTTTTTGTTTTATTACAATTTTCATTTGAGTACTCTTGTGAGTTGGCTGTCCTTATCGAGTCGACCAGGGAGTATTTGTTTTGTGCCTTTCACCACCTCGTACAAAAATTTCGAAGAAAAATACTTCAAAATATTTGTGGAGTCGGACGGTTAATACAATCCAAGTAAACAAGGAGATGACCAAGGCCTCAAAAGACCATTCACACTATGAGTAGTCATCTCAACAATCAAGTCAAGACCCCACCAAAGATCTAACGAACCTCACCAGAAGAAGTGGGCATAGACCAGAACACCAAATGTTCTTTCTTCTTGTCTTCTTAAAAATAAAAAATGTTGTAAATAATTTGGGCTCACTTTAGGGGTCCAAATAGCAAGATAGGCTGGAATAGGTGCCTTTAGCATACTAAGGGGGTGTGGTTATCATTTTAGCTTGTGCCTAGCCCTTTAGGAAGGAAAGTTGACCTAACTTATAGAAGAACAAGCCTAAGGTGCGGTTTTGACTTAGTCAAACCCTAAAGGCAGCCCCTCACACATTTACCATCCTATCCTTGCTCATATTGTTTTCCAATGCACCCATTTCTATAAATAGGGTGTCTTACTCCATGTATTCTCATGTTGAATTTTGATATAGAAGGAAAACTCTGCACAATTTGTGTGAGACTTGTGTTCTCTTAGCTTAGGTCTTATCTTGCCAGAGTGAGAGCTATTCAAGTGGCGACCCTCCACACTTATCTTGGGGAATCCACACACCAAGTGTCGTGTTCAGTCTCATCCATCACCATAAACTTTCTTTCCTTAATCTCTTCTTCCATTTTCCATACGCCACTTATCATTGTGTTTAATTTCTTGTTTTGCTTCCAATTTTCCATTTCGATTTCCTCAATTTCCATTGTTTCCTTTTATGCTCTTTCATTTCCGCAAAGCATCATCACTTCAACTCACATCAACGATCGAGATTATTTTTACGATATAGAGGGGCGAACAAAATTTCCTTTCCACTGGACCTAAAATCCAACCCAAATTGCCACCTGACCGAGATCATCAATGTCAGTGTTGGACTAGTTAGTTCTTGTTGTTTTTTACTAGCTCTGTATAAGTTACCTACTCGAGAGTTGATAGCATTATACAGGTCGTCCAAGAAGTGGACGAATTTTACTGGTATGTAAATTTCTTATGCATAAGGTTGTATTCATTATGTTGATGTTGTTTAATTCATTTGTGTCTTCCAACTATTGTAACTCGAATGGATCCATCTTTGGGAAATTTTATGACCAACTTGAGATGCTAGGCGGCCAACAAAAAGATAGGCAGTTTCGAGGCGATTGGGAGGGGCAACTCGATCGTTCTAGTTGATGCTATCCCCTCAAGAACCAACGCCCCTCTAGTGAGTTGAAAGAGGGGTCGTCCGGCTAAGACGGTCTCACAAAACACGGAGGCAGAATCGTCTTCTCGACAACCTTCCATGCTCAATCCCCTCTTACAAGTGGCGCCAGGGGTGAAAATTGCAATCACCCCGGAGGATGAAAGCGTTTTAGCAGTCGTTCTGACCAACAACTTGATTGTGGAATGGATGGAGTTACAGAGCCAAATGTTGCTGGTTGGTCGAATTGATAGCTTGAAGTCTTCATCTTTGCGCTTTTGAGAAGAAAATGGCGGAAGCATCCATGGATTATTGGTGGACAAGGCTCTCCTAGGAGTTATGCTAGCCTTGGAGGTGCATGAGAAGTATGAGAGTGAGAGAGGTTCGGCCAACTCTCTATGAGGTTGCGGTTTTGGAAGATTAAGCACCTAAATCCTAAGAGAGTTTAGGCAAAGGAGTAAGAATAGCACATTTTGGCAGCATTTCATTACTCAAATTAATCTTGAGAATACATGAGGTAGGCTCCTCCTTATATAGCCCTGGAGGACCGGAAATGAAGAGTTAATGGCAATGGAATGCTAGCCAAATGAAATGTAAATGTGGCACCTAGGAAGTCACATGGCAAGCGTGAACTAAAGTGATGTTTCAAGCGCCCAAAGGTGACCGGCCTAAGTTGGATAGAAGGTTCTAGTAACCTTAATCTAACTTAGGTTGGTTTTTAAGAACCAAAATTCATCCTAATTACATTTTAAACAATTTTACAAAAATTTAAAGGCTATGCTACGCTTGATTTTGGACCTCTTGGAACATGTAAAGGTAAGTTTCTCTGCAATCAGTGGCAGTGTCCCAATCCTCATCAAGCCTCTTAGCCATTGCCCTTGTAGTTGGCCCAATATGTCTTTGTGTTTGGCTTTCCTTTGAAGTGGTGCTTGGCCCTCTTCCATCATCCCCTCCCCCTTGGAAAGGATTTGTCCTCAAATCCAAATCGTCCTCTTCTTCATTGGTACCTATAAAAGGAGATAAATCAATTACATTAAATGTATCATGTACTCCATATTCAATAGGTAAATCCAATTTGTAAGCATTATTATTGACTTTCTTGAGGACTTGGAAGGGTCCATCACCACGGGGACT
>Ga0123342_1007021_pt1 | contig 15184 bp, 10 predicted proteins | sample Turbeawhitnodule_FD_89960 | JGI IMG/M metagenome (GOLD analysis project Ga0123342, IMG submission 89960) | Root nodule microbial communities of legume samples collected from Mexico - Turtle bean Mexico white nodule | ecosystem: Host-associated > Plants > Roots > Nodule | place: Mexico: Nepantla... | reverse complement strand
GTTTTTATATTTAGCGATTATTGTACTCGATAATTCACTGTTCCTTGTGGGATCGATATCCGTCCTTAGGGACAATTATTACTTTTGACAAACGCGGTGCACTTGCCGTAAAAAGTCATCAAGGAGCCCCAGTTCCATTAAAGAAATTCAGAGATTCATTGGCCGACTCACCGCTCTGTCGAGGTTTGTCCCTAAACTCGCAGAAAAGACAAGACCCATAGCCCGATTATTGAAAAAAGCATCTCGCTTCGATTGGACAACCGAATGTGAAGAAATCTTCCTACAGTTAAAAACTTTTTGATCCTCCCCACCGGTCATCCAAAAATCGGACGCCCGAGAGTCGATTATAGTCTACCTAGCCGTTTCAAACGAAGCTGTTAGTTCGGTCTTGGTCCAAGAGATTAACTCCGAAGAACGTCCAGTTTATTTCGTCAGCCGCGCCCTCCATGACGCCGAGGTTCGATACCAGACGATTGAAAAGGTGGCCATGACCCTAATCATTACAACCCGACGAATGCGCATGTATTTTCAAAACCATCGCATTATTGTCCGGACAAACTACCCTATCATGAAGATTCTGGCCAAACCAGACTTAGCCAGACGAATGATTAGTTGGGCAATAGAGTTATCAGAATTCCATATACAGTACCAGCCAAGAGGGGCCATCAAGTCGCAAGCCCTTGCCGACTTTGCAGCTGAACTCACCCTTTTCTTGGCCAAGGACGAACATCCATCTTGGATTCTGCACGTTGACGGCTCCTCCAATGAACGGTCGTGCGGCGCTGGAGTCGTGTTGGAAGGACCCGACGAGATTGTTATTGAACAAACTTTGAAATTTGAATTTAAAACTTCCAACAACCAAGCTGAGTACGAGGCCCTTATAACCGGCTTACACTTAGCCCAGGAATTGGAAATCACTAGATTAATTTGCAAAAGTGATTTCAGACTCGTCATCGGTCAGCTCAATGACGAGTACGAAGTACGGGAAAACTTGCTGCAGCAGTACTACCACTTCGTCAAACAATTGATGAATACGTTTTCGGAAATCTCCCTGCAACACGTCCGACGCGATCACAACACTCGCGCGGACGCCTTATCCCGGTTGGCAACCACAAAAAGTAAAGGAATACACCAGTCGGTAATCTATGTCACACTCGCACGGCTGAGCATCGACCTACGAGAATGTCTAATGCTCGACTCGGAATCCACCTGGATCACCCCAATCAAAGAATACCTGCTTAATGGTACATGTAGTCCCAGGTCTGAAAAAACCATGAAGCAGAAAACTACCCGGTTCATCCTGATAGGCAACGATCTTTATCGTCGTGGATATACCAGACCACTCCTCAAGTGTTTGACACCCGATCTGGCTTCCTATGTCGTCCGGGAATTACACGAAGGAATTTGTGGCACTCATTCTGGTGCGCGAACGATGGCCGCTAAAGTACTCCGAGCCGGCTACTATTGGCTGACCGTCCAAGGTGATTGCACCGACTTCGTCCGCAAGTGCCTTAAATGTCAGGAATTCGGCACTTTGTCTCACAAAAAACCAGAGGAACTCCACTATATGCTCTCACCGTGGTCGTTCGTCCAATGGGGTATGGATATAATCGGCCCTTTCGCACCCGGCAAAGGACAATGTAAGTTTCTACTAGTCGGCATTGATTACTTCACCAAATGGATTGAAGCTGAGCCTCTTACCGCAATTACCGCTCGCAATGTCCAAAATTTCGTATGGAGAAATATTGTTTGTCGTTTCGGCCTTCCCCAGATTATCATCACTGATAACGACCGATAATTTACCGACCGAACGTTAGCCGAATTTTACGAGAAGCTCCACATCAAACATATTGCCAGCTCGGTCGAACATCCGCAAACAAACGGCCAAGCAGAGGCTGCAAACAAGGTCATTCTGAACGAACTAAAGAAACATCTCGGCCCTGCCAAGGGTAACTGGACTGAAGAACTCTTAGAGGTCTTATGGGCATATCGTTGTACCCCTCAGACGAATACACAAGAAACGCCATACAGCCTAACGTATGGCACTGAAGCCATGATCCCCGTCGAAGTCGGAGAACCCTCCATCCGCCGACAAACCCTTGATCTTGACTTAAACAACGAAAGTCTCTCTGTTGGCCTGGATCTTATCAACGAACTTCGAGACAAGTGTATAATTCGTGAGAAAGCATGCAAAATCAGGGCAGCCAGGCGGTTCAATTCCAAAGTTAAGCCAAGACAGTTCCACAAAGGTGATTTGGTTTGGCAGGAAATTTTCTAGCAATTGGGAAGAACCATTCCGGATAGCAGATACAGCGGCTGGCAGAGCTTATTACTTACAACATTTATCTGGAAAAGATATATGGAGAACGTGGAATGCCACGCACCTCAAATTTTACTACAGTTGAAATAATAAGAGAAGTGTACTCTTTCCTCGCACGGTCGGTTTCTCCCTAAAAGAGGGTTTACGACCGAGCAGGTTTTAACGAGGCACTATAAAATAAAAGACATCTCTTCCATACCTTTCATTATCATTCATTTATTTTCGTGCCTCGTTCGGCACTCAATTCATTACTTAAACGTAATCAGAAATTCATTCATGCCTCGTTCGGCACTCGAATCATTACTTAAACGTAATTAGATATTCATTCGTGCCTCGTTCGGCACTCAATTCATTACTTAAACGTAATCAGAAATTCATTCATGCCTCGTTCGACACTCGAATCATTACTTAAACGTAATCAGATATTCATTCATGCCTCGTTTGGCACTCGAATCATTACTTAACGTAATCAGAAATTCATTCATGCCTCGTTCGACACTCGAATCATTACTTAACGTAATCAGAAATTCATTCATGCCTCGTTCGGCAATCAAATCATAAACGTAATCAGAAATCCATTCATGCCTCGTTCGGCACTCAAATCATTATTTAAACGTAATAAAAAATTCACTTATTTTCATGCCTCGTTCGGCACTCGAATTATTGCTTAGACGTAATTGGAAATTCATCCATTATTATGCCTTGATCGGCATTCGACTCATTATTTAGAACTAAGAAATTATTACTTAAGCGTATTCGAATATTTATTTTCATGCCTCGTTCGACATTTGGATTATTACCTCCTTACATTTATTCGTGCCTCGCTCGACATCCAAATTCTTACCACACCTACAAATTTGACATCCAACCAGCCCACGCCTCGTTCGGCATTTAACATGTATGAGTAAACATAACTTCTCTTACGACCCACGCGTTTTTCAACAAATAACAATAATAGTTTACCAACAGTACCTGTTCGGTCGGTCATACACACCCCACAAACAATAAATATACAAAATATAACCATTGTACGATGCCCACATGCCGGGTCCAACAACTCTCTACGGAACATTGTTCATTAGCTCTTCAAATGAGGCGTTCGGCTGTGGGCCAGGGGTCTCCGCCTCGGTCTCCTCATCCAAGTTATCATCGAGGTTGGCCGGCACCAGCTTTCCATCAACTACTATTTTTTCTATGTCGTACCGGTCGTCCTCCAGTGGTGCTCCATGCAGACAGGCCGCTTGTCAAATGCCTAACTGAAAATACTCTTCGTTAATGTGAAGCATGAAGTCATGGCACTTAGCCACTTCTGCTTTCAACGCCTCCTCCCGGTCGGCACCTTCCTTTAGTTGCGCCTCGAGGTTCTTCGTCAGTCCCTCTTGCGCTTTCACGGCCGCCTGCTTCTCCTCCACTTGGGCCTTTAACTTTTCTGCCATCTCAGTCGTCGCCCTCGTGGCTTGAGTGGCCTCGGTCACGTCTTTTTTCAACTGGGGAACGGTAACGGTCGTCACTCTCTCGAGCTCCTCAACCATCGTTCGGCTCACTATGAGCGCCCGACTTTGCAACTCCAAGGTTTCCACCATCAACTTGGTTGTGGGGATAGTGGAAAAAACCTCATTGTCCTCCACGGTCAGCTCCACCTGCAAATGGGCCGCTACTTCCATGTCGACCGTTAGCAAGGTTGGCTCTGAGGTCGTTCGGGAAGGACCAGCTCGTCCCTCTTGATTCCCTTTCGACGGCTGTCCCCTCTTCTTGGCCGCCGCCGCCGCCGAAGCACCCCCGGTAGTTACCGTCGTGGCCGGCTGAACAGCCAAGGCCCCACTCGCCTCAAGAGAACCCACCTGCCGGTTCCTTTGTCGACGTAGGTCGTTCATGTACGCATTGAGGGATGCATCCGTCCGAGTCATTATCTCTGCAAAACATATAAGAATTATACACTATTAATGAAACAATCCAACCAATCAAAATTGCAAAGTAACATACCAACAAAATCCACCCAGGGATCGGACGACGTATATAATGAAATTATATCCCTCGTGGGTAACTTGTGAGGGAGCTGGTCGAAAACCGCCATATCAGCTTTGCCCAACACCGACACGGTCGTTCGGGAATTAGTAGTAAGAGATGTTGGGTTCTGCGTCCAATGAAAGGGAAATTTGGTGCCACCCTCGGCCAGATAAAAATGCTCTCGACCGTCCGGCTCCATAAACACTTTGAAATACCTTTCCTTGAAATTCTTGTATGACGTGGTGTAAGCCGCAAAATGAACACTCCCCGGACGACTCACTAACGAAACCCAACTTACTGGGTTGGTCGGATATGTGTTGTAATAAAACAAGAAAACCTCCGCTCTGGGCGTCAGGTCAAAAAGTCGACACACCATGCGGTAGGCCTGTAAACACGCCAATGAGTTCAGGTGCAGCTGGGTCGGTGCTAGGTTAAGAAACCTTAGCACATCAGTCGTAAACTCATCGAACGGCAAGGTCACTTTTAAATCGACAAATAAAGTACTATAAACAAAGAAAAAATCTACCGGGGCATTTTCCCTCCCATGACACACACGGTCAGTGTACCCACATATCTCGGCAATCACAATGTCCGACGGTAGATCCGAACGCACAAGGGGAGCCTTTGCTATCACCTTATCTAGATCATCAGGTTTCCTAAGCGTCGTAGCGGTATTTCTAACAACGATCTCAACCCAGTCATAAGTCGGACCCAACGACCCACTAGTACTCTCGCTACTACCGGACGATGACTCCCCACTCTCGCTCGACTCTCTACTAACTATTCTATTTGAAGAAAGTTGAGACGACATAACTAACCTTTTGTTCACGAATCAAAGCTCGGTCAGCAATTACGGATCGTAAGGCACCACAACTCGCAATATGGACTCGACATCGGAGCGATTCGGATGCCGAACTCAAGAAAACGTGGTATCTCTGCAAATGGAAGCGCTGTTTATAGCATTTCCCTCTCCCCCTCATCCGTTAGATATCCGCTCATCCTACGGCCTCTATCAGCCGGAAGTCGAACCGTCACTCAACCTACACCGCAAGATCCATCTCCGCCGCCTTCGACAAAAAGAAAACGTCCCATCATACCGTTATCATTAATTTCTGACAGCTCGGAAACCCCAACAATCATTACGATTCTTCGGCTTTTATTCACCTCGAGCCTGGGGGGCAAGTGTACCGGTAGGCACCGGACGAACACACGTGGCCGGTCGACCGACAAGCTAAGGTAAGGGCATTTAAGAGCATTTATGTGACAAGCTAAGGTGGTTAAGATACACCTCCGAAGAATAAGGAATACGCGTTTAAAGAAGATATGTTCCCCGGGTATCCCGGAGCACGACTGGCAAGACCTATCCATAACCACCCTGAGCCCAAGGGATAGAAAGCCCATCAGGCAATCCTATAAATACTGTGCTCAAGCCAGAGAAAGGTACGTTTTCACTCACTTACTAAATCACACCTAGAATCTCATACTTACTTGAGCGTCGGAGTGCCTTCGCAGGTACCCTCCCCGCCCGACCGAAGGAGACACCAAGAAGGAGCGACCGACCGAAGGAGAAGAAGATCGACACGTCAACAATCACACTACGTCAACCGACCGTGCCTGGGCTCCATCTCTCCACTCAGGTACACCTTCGGTTTTACATTGCAATAAAACACTGGACTTTTTGCTGTTAAAAAAGAATGTTTGGAACAAAGTTAGTGCTTCTTGAGTTTTAGTTGTTTTTTTGAAATATAATATTATTTTCACTATCAACTAATTTATTAATAAGTTAATTGAAGTTTAATTTATTTTCATAAAATTATTTATATTAAATTTTTAACATATCTTTCTCATGCGATATGTATCCATTTCGTATGTAGCACTAGATGTTTATACGTGGTTCAATGATAAATATTAGAAGGTAAGTTTATATGTAACTCGTTCTTGTAAAATTATGGAATGTTTTTATTAATATAATAATTTTTAAAAAAAAGTTTAAGTCTAACTCATTCGTATAAAGTTGACTTATAAAATAAAAAATATCTTCACTTATATAATTTAAACTAACTTTATCTTCAATAATTTAATATCTTCTCGCCGAAACATAAGCATCTTATATGTAACTAGATATTTATAAACATTTCTAAATATTGTTACGTGAAATTATATATTTGTTATTGATTCAATAAGAATTTGATATAATTTTCTACCGTGTTAATTCTTGCACAGGTGAATTTTATGATTTTTAAGAATTTTTATTACCTACAAAATATGAAGCTTTTGTGGATGAAAAAAAAATCAATGAATACTAAGAAAAAATATATTAAGATAAAAGTTCTTATCTATTTATTCTTGAACAAATAAGTCCCGTCTGAAAGAGTATATTAAACTTACCTTAAGTCATAAGCAGTTATAGAAGTGTTTGATAAAAGCTTATGAAATTATGGTCTCTAAGTTGTTTTTAGCTTATTTTCACATAAGCTTATATAGGAATAGTTTATGCAAAACTTATGAAATTACTCGAATTCCGCCGTAACCAAAAGTATACAGCGTGTATTTTTCTTCTTCTATTTCTTCCTTCAAATTAAATACTTTATACTTTATTTTATTATTTATTCATCTAAATTAATATAAATATTCATTTCTAAATTATCTATTGCTAATAAATTTTTATTTTATTACATGTTTTCCTCTTTTTCATTTAAAAAAATACTAACAACATTTCAAAAATTATTAGTAACATTAAATAAATTTATATTTTTATGTTACTAATAATTTTTTTAAATTTTGTTAGTATTTTTTTTATTTTATTTTTCCTTCTACAATGGTTTATAGTAGTTAAATTTTTATAATGATATGCTATATTTATGTTTTTATTTATTTATATATGTAAATGGCGTAAACTTTTAAGTTAAATACTGATTTTATCATATATAGTTTTAATGATAGAACCTTATACTTTATATTTTGACATTGTTTTTATTATTAAATGTTTTAAGTTTTAAAACTGTTGATATTGGTTTTTTGGTGTGAGTGCATCACTTAATATTTTTCACAATTATGATATTTATATTTTAAAAAATAACAAAATAGACTAATTGTGACCTGTAATACATTATATAAATTATAATAAGATATCTTTGTACTACAACTTTCATGTCGACTTTTGATGTAATGAACAAACAATATTACGTAGTGGAACAAATAAACATCAATGAGACTTAAAATAAATAAATTAATTAGTTGTGTTGTGTTGTGTTCCTTTAATTATGCACATGTAAGCTTTATTTACACATTCATGTAATAAAACGTGTCATGTAAATATTATTTCAAGATTGTTGAATCTTCACATTCCAATCTTTTAATTCTCATACCTTTTTTTATAAATTATTTTTTTATAAATTCTGGTTCAAAGAAACTTAATTAATTGATTTATATACCTACATGTTAATATAATATTAATAATAATGATCGATATAATGAAACATAAGAATAAATCATTTATAAAATTAAAGTGTACTTACATTCACATCATTCATAGTAGTGAAATTACTCTAATGTTTTGTATTTGATTATACTGCATGTTTATGTAATTTTACTTTAATATTAATTTTATATTTCAATATTGATTTGTTAACTAAAATATGAATTTTAATTCAAATATTAATCTTAAATTCTAATGTCCATTATTAGAAATTCATTAAACAAAAACCATTTTTAGAAACCAAAAGTAATTTGAGAGATTAAAAAAATTATTGATATCTAAATTAGTTTATATTATTGATAAATAGTTTTTAAATTAGTATCTAATTAACTATCAAAGTTTTAGCTACCAACTTTATAATATAAATAATTGATAATTAAAATCTTGGTAGCTAATTAAATATCAATTTAAAAACTATTCATCAATAATAAAAACTAATTTAGATATAAATATTTTTTTAATCTCTAAAATAACATATAATTTAGTTAATATAACAACTAATATTTTTTTTTTCAATTGATTTTTATTTGATGATTTTATTATAATGGTCAATTTTTTTCAAATACTACCGTTAATATTAAATTGAAAAGTTATTAAAATATATAAACAAAACTAACCTCCGATGTAATGGACACTAATGCAAATAACGCATATTATATTGATTTTAAGAGTGTAGATCTCATCGATATAAAATGTCCATCACATATTATATCTGTTATAAACATCAATGTAAAATATCAAAATTTGACGTAAATAATTAAGAAAAACACTCATAAGAAACATAAGAAACATATTACATGGATCGTAGGTTCTAACCACTATAATATATACATATTACACCAGTTGTAGATCCTAACCGCAGTAATATGTTACATTTTACAGTAGATTATTCACATAACAATTAATGATTTTGTGAAAAAAATAAAGCAAATAACAAAACTGTTTAATAAATAAAATAGTAAATAAAAGGTGACTTTTAAGCCTTCTTCAATCGTCATATGTAGACTACTATTATGCATTGGACCTAAAGAAAAAGCTTAATTTGAGGTATGGCCTACCAAGACTAGTATCACATATTCGCTTTGACAATAATGCCACTTATTTAGTTTCTTATGCAGTTTTCCTTTAATGCATAAAAATTGGGGGACCAAGGGCTCCTCCATACTCTAAAATTGATTCAAATTTACTGAAAGGAATCCCAGCTCAGCAACTTGTGAGACAAATACACAGCAAATTGTACAAGCTACATCGGATTGGATTTGTCTCCACCATTGTCGGTCTCATTATCCCAATTATTCAAGAAAAAAAACTTGTGATACATGTTGCCTCTTACCTTTTGAGACTAATTAAGCTTCTTGATTTTGAAAATTTTAGTAAACATCAGATACAATGAACCACCACTTCTGTACATACATGTTTCTGGTTCTAACAACAATTAAATTAACACTTTAATCTACTCCTAAGTGGAAAATCATTTCCCTTTGTTTTATTACAAAAAATAGGTTACCCAAAATGCTGTTTTTTATAAGAGTCAACACTGATCTTAAGGTTCTATCATGATTCCTTCAATTATGACATTCTGTTAACTCGTGTTTCTTGTGAATATTTATCTGTAGACACAATTTTAATCCAAGAAAGCAGGTTGAATCTGGTTGTTGTTAAAATACTGATGTTTCATGTGTTCCAATGATTGACAGTCAGAAATTGATTCCCATAAACAGAGACATAACATATTTTGATTGCAAGGAAGCAAAGAAAAAGGAGGAAAAGGACGAGAAGAAAGAAAACATTGGCTTAACCAACTTCATTTTGGTCACTAATCAAATGAGCTAATTAATTATTTTGTAGCAGAGTATAGAAAGTACAACGAAGCCGACACATATGATTGAAGCAGAGAGGACGCAATAGTAATGAAAAATATTATACACATTTTACAAATATTTGGAGTTTGACTTAGCTGAACAGCTCATGATATGGAAATATAAGATAAGGCCATGAAAGTTTTATGGCTTAATTTATAATTCAAATGCCCAATTGGATGGCTGAATTAGGACATGGCTAAGGCCATGGAACCTTCACTATGTCAGAGCAAACAGAAAAGCTATCACAGAAGGATATCAATATTAATATCATCCTTAATTATATTGTTTCATTATTGAGAACGTGTTCTTCGAAAAATAAGTGCTTCCAGACAACTGACTTATTTGGATGCTTGTGTGCCATGAATAACTCGCAGAGAATATTGTGCAATTTGTGACATCTAAGAAGGACAATTCAGACGTTGAATTTGCACTGCGTTCATATGTTCTTTCATCATTTTTACTTCCAGTTACGTACATTTGATTTGTCTTTCCCTCTAAATACAAAAAATAAAATAAAAATAAAATTAAATATATTTTCTGTACCTTTTTTATAAATTGATTTTTGTCTTTAATATAAATTTTATATATTTTTTCCAATAATATTTATAGTAAAAAAAATTATTAAAATAAATTTATTTTAATAGTTTATTACATAAAAAAATTAAGATTTATTTCAATAATTTTCTCTAAAGTTTAGATTAGAGACTAAAATAATATCATACAAAAGTAAATAAATAAATAAATATATTTAAAAAAAAAATCACTTCCAGTTATGAGTTTCTGTTTATAACCCAGTTATTTGATTTAGTCTTCCTATATATCAAGACAAAAGCACCCGCTTGTAATTTTTAGTATAGTTAATATGATAGCATGAAAGTGAAATTTAACTTCACATAATCTTATATTACTAAAATTAACATAAATTTATATATTATAATTTGATGATATTTAAAAAAAATCTCCGACAAATTTGTTTACTTGTAAGAATATGTTTTTTTTTTACAAGTTATTTATTTAATAAATTTAATAATTGCATATCAATAATCTACCAACAAAATAAATAGGTAACATTCCCTTTAAGTTGTATTTGTTTCAGGACATTCTATGAAGACACGGAAGATAAAGACTATGAAAGTTTGTGTTTGCACTCGCTCGTCCATGAAGAAAAGCGGACCTATGGGGATATATGTTTTTCACTCGTTATATTATATAATAATAAATAATAATAAAAATCATAAATAATAATAAGCCAAATTTATAAAATTATAATAAACATTAAAAAAATCATAAAATAATATTAATAATAATAAAATCATAAGACAATAATAGTAATAATAAAAATTAAAAATAATAGTAATAATAATATTAATATTCATAAAAAAATAATCAAATAAAATCTTAAAATAATAATAATAATATTAAAAATAAAAATAATAATAATAAATTTATAAAATAATAATATAATTTAATATTTAATTAAAACTAATTTAATTATGTTATACATATAATATTTGATATTTTTTGTAAAATTTATTATATTAATCAAATTCCTCACAATTTTTTTATAAATTTTTCTTTCACCTTCACTTCTTTTTCTCATTTCTTAATCTAAACAATCTCATTATCATACATTTGAATAATTCTTTTGTTTATATTCTTATTTGTTTGATCTAAAAACTTTCGATTTAATTTTCATATGCTATTGGTATAAATATTTTATAATTTTAATTAGTTAAAATTATTATTATAAATTTGACCATGCTTAAAAATTTCCAATTAGATAATAATTAAAAAATATTTAAATATATCTATAATTTGTATAAAATGAATGAGCTTTGATTTTGGTTTTGTATGAAAACTGGGATGAGTTGTCAAATTATTCTACAAGCTTAAGAATGTAGTGTTTTAGCAGTGGCGTGATAGCATTTAGTTTTAGCTCCTGATATATTTTGTTATTCCCATTAGTTTTTGGATGGGTGAAGTAGGCATTGCAGTTTATGCATGGAAGAAACGATGCCTCCACCTGTGTTCCCCTTTTTTCTTAATCTTTATTATTACAGAGAAGACGTTCCTTGAAGATGACACGAATGTCGTAGTTAAAAGGAAAAAAAAAAACATGGTGGTCAAAATTGACGTTAAGATTAAAGTAAGAAAGGTTGTGGGATGAGACATATTGGAGATTTGCTTTTGTGATTTGTCCGTAGAGGGGGGGAAATGCTACTGTTAAACCAAAACCGTTCATCCTTTTCTTCCCAAACACAATAACTTTTTACTTTGTCTCCTAATCATTTCGTTCAATTTTTTATTGGATTCTGTGTTTATATCAATAATTTTCATCCCACTGTGTTGCTCTGCCATTCTTTTGTGCTTACCAAGTCACACCACCCTTCTTCTAAGATCATCTCTTTTTAACATTTTTCTTAATCTTTTTCTCTCACTTTTTTTCCCTCACTATTTTATTTTTTACCATACAGCCGTAATACATGTACTCATCTTATTAGTACAAAATTATCTTTAAAAATAAAAATATTATATTATTAAATTAGATATTATTTTATAAATTAAATAAATTATTAATGTTTAAAGTAATTTTTTTATCAATAAAATTTATAAACTAATTTTTAAATTAAAATTTAATTAACTATTAATTAATTTATATTCTAAAATTAGTAGTTAAAATATTTTAAATACTATTTATAATTTATTTATAATTTTATTAATAATAAAAAAAATTTAAATATTTTTTATTTTCTAAAATAATATTTAATTTAATTAATATAGCAATTAATTATTTTTTTATAATTTTTATCAACACTCTATTCTCATGTTAAAATTAACTTAAAAGTCATAAATTGAATAAAGGAGACTATAGCTGAAAGTAAAAATGTCAAAAATAGTTTAGTTTAAGAAACTGATGTAATAGTATAACGAGTGAAATAGGTTAAATCTCTCTAAAAAATTTACTCAAAAAATTTGGTCAAATATTATTATATATTACGTGTTCATTCTTTTTAAAATTAATATGAGTATTGAATATAAATATATACCGACAGAATGTGGCTCGACTTGATGGACCACATAAACTTCATAGCTTGTAGAAGATTTGGATCGGGTTGAAGTACAATAAATTTTTTTACTCTTTCCTGTTTGATAGTTGCCACTAAAAGTTATTAAACTGTAAGTTTTTAATAAGCTTTTTAAAGTAATTAATAAATATAAAAAAACAAATCATTTTTTTATATAAAATTTGATTTATTTTTTATGGAAAAAATAAAATTTAAGAGTGTTTTTTTAACTTTACTTTTTAAATAATTTTAAACTATTTTATTTATAGTTCAATTTTATTTTATTTTACTTTCAATGATTATATTTTGATATCATAAATTAGTATTAATCTCATTTTATTTATAGTTCAATTATTTTTCTTTTTTTTTACTTTCAATTATTACATTTTGATATCATAAATTAGTATTAATCTCATATTATATGTTATAATGTTTATAATTAGATTTAAAATAAAGTAAAATAACATACTTTTAGTATAATAACTTTTAATTTTAACAGGGTTATTTATTAATTGGCGTTATCATAACCCTCGGTAATGTATGCTACCAACAAAACTTTTATTAATCCCCGTTAATTACCAGTAGTTTTTATTGGAATTGTGGCAAAATTGATGGTCAATATTTAAACCAATTTAATTTAATTACGCTTAAATAATTTCTTTTTGGCCTTCTCATGTTTTACACCAAATCCTAACGCAAGGTAAATGGTGATGTGTATATTTTGGCCTTCCCAAAAACTTAAACCAAATAACAAAGAAGCTACTCTATTTCACATTTAGCTTAACCCTTACTTAAAGTTCTCTAAGAACTTAATCAAGAATCTCTCTATTTTCATAAGAAAAACCTCTAAAATTTTGCTAGACTAACCTTTTAACCCTCCCTAGCTTTAGGGGAACAAAAGTTAAAGATACCTTATAACCATCAAGTAACCTAATCTTGGAAGTGTAATTATCATTATCTTTTTGCACTTCTAACGTATCCTGTCGATGTTCACTAGCTTTTTTATGAACCTCCATTCAGTTTTCCACCAATAATACTAAAGAAAATATAGTAGTGTCATTGTTGAAGTATATATAAAAATTAAAAAAGAAACTTTTCTTCTATCTCATTTTCAATATTTCATGTAAAAAGTTAAAAATATAGCTTAGAAAAAAAAAGATAAAAATAATAAAGCCATGTCTTGTAAGTGAATAAATAAACATAAAATCACGCCTTAGGGAGAAAAGAGTAAGAAAAATTACTAAATATGTTAGGCAAAAAAAGAAATATAAAATTTATATAAACCATTCTTTAAAAAATATTGCTTAAAGAAACATTTCATAAACTCTATACTAAACAAATTTTATATACCTATTATTAATAAGATCAAATAATTTTGTTAGCTAATAAAAAAATAAAAACTATAGAAACCAAAAAAAATTTAGTCTCTAAAATGGTCTATAATTTAGTCACTATAGCAACTAATTATTTTTTGTATCTAAAAATTGGTTTCTATTTCATGATTTTCTTGTAGTGTATGTCAATTAGAAATGTATTTTGTTCTTTAAGTTTTCTATATCATGGTGCATTTGATAGTTTATTTGGAGCACGAGATTCAATTGTGTGGTTTGGTTTATCTGAGATGGAGTACCCTGTTGAGTGATACATGAAGATATTGAAAAGATATGTCAAGAATCAATATCAACCATAAGCCATTTAGTTTTGTTCGGGCTATATGCCAAATCGTGAACCAATAGGAATTCCTAAAACTCGAAACGATGATAGATGCGAAGGTAAACGATACTTGAAATATGAAGATTAAAAATGTAAATTGAAAAGAAGTGAACAAACACATTTGCAGATATTGAACAACACTGATGAGGTTATTCCCTACATTTCACAACACATTAATGAAAACAAAGCAACAACCCCTCATGAATGAAAGATGGGCATTGAATGAACATAACAATACCTTCTTAATTTGGTTTAAGAAAAAAGTTTACGATGAATATAATGCGGATACACTATTGAGACTTGTCGATGGGCCTAATAATGATATCATTACATATGAAGACTATGACATTAACAATTTCTATTTCTATTCCACGATAGAAGATGACAAAAGTACATAGTGAAGTTATCATTCAAGCAGAGATTGTTCATCTTTGCTAGTTTTAAAGATAAAATTCTCATTACAACATCTAAATAACTTGGGAGTGATACATGACATATATGAATTTGATTATGTGACAATGGGTAGATGGAAATACAGGTATGAGGACAAATAACTACGGATTTGCTTTGACGAATCTAAACAAGGTGAATTATATAAATGAACAATTTATTTTAACCACTAGTGCAGAAACATAAAACAAATGCGGTTGTTTTGAATTTATAAATGCGGTTTTATAACCGCATTTGATCAACACGCACTTGTAAATCAAGAAATATAAATGCGGCTATATAGCCGCAT
>Ga0123342_1007020_pt1 | contig 15186 bp, 9 predicted proteins | sample Turbeawhitnodule_FD_89960 | JGI IMG/M metagenome (GOLD analysis project Ga0123342, IMG submission 89960) | Root nodule microbial communities of legume samples collected from Mexico - Turtle bean Mexico white nodule | ecosystem: Host-associated > Plants > Roots > Nodule | place: Mexico: Nepantla... | reverse complement strand
AAATTCCGCGTAAGAATCTCCACTGAATTTGGGACAAAACGCGACAGATTTCAGGTCAAACGGATGAGTATTCACCCAGGAAAAAAATCAAACAGTTTCACACACAAACGAACCTTCCTTTCAACCCGGGCAGTGATGAATAAAAAATTTATTGCGAATCTTGTGGGACGAGTCTGGGGCTGAAATCTCAGCGAAAACTCTATAGACACAATGACGAATGTCTGGAAAAAATTTCAGACCCAAATACCCAAGGAGTAAAGCGTAGTAGATAGTACGAGTTGTCATGGTAAAGAAGGAGGGGGAACAAACACACTTGAAGAGTGTAATACAACGAATTGTTGTATGCTGCGTTCAGGAAGGATGAATCTGCGTTCGAGAAGGATGAATCCGAAAAAGAATTTATTGATTCTCTCCCAATTACTTGGACGGTAGGTGCGATGATTTACTTTACGAACGAGGTCTCTGGTTCAAAGTCTCTGATTTACGAAACATTTTGATAATTTTTTAAAAAAATTTCACCAAATTTAATAATTATAAGTGAAATTACATTATAATGGTAAAGAATGCATTACAAAGATTACATTTTTAACATAATGTCCAAGGAACAATGACAATGGTATGAAACAAAAGTGGTGTGTGGGCCAAGTTTGAGTGCAAACTCGTGGCATCAAAACTAATATACAGTGTGCAAAAAATAATGTATAGTATGAGTGTATCAGTTGTAGCATATACTGAATGATTGCAGAAGGACACACAGATGGTTGCATTCCTAGGAATGATTTGCATTCTGAAAAAGGCTTTGAGCATCTTCAGGGTTGTTGCCCCAAGCTCTCTGCTTCCATAACAGCTCCACTTCATCAAACGTCAACCCCTTGGTTTCAGGAACATAGACAAGCACAAACACAAAAGCAAGCACAGCAATAACAGCAATAATTAAGAAAGTAGGACCAGTGCCAACAGCTGCAGCAACCGACAGAAATGACTGTGCCACAATGAGATTTGAGACCCAATTCACAGTAGCAGACATGCCTCCACACATCCCTCGGTATTCTTCAGGGTATACTTCTGAGTTAACCGTCCAAGGCACAGGTCCCATCCCTGGGGCAAAGAAAGCAATGTATAGTGCCAAACCAAGAACTGCAAGCCACCCATACAAACTACTTCCAGAGGATTGGTTAAAGAATGAGAAGGCCAAGATGATCAGAGACGCTATCACCCCTCCTAAGCTAAATAGGGCCAATTTTCTCCTCCCTGCATGGTCAATAAGGTAAATGCCAAGAACTGTTCCAGCAGCATTCATGCCAGCAACCACCAGAGAGAGAAGAAGAGCCAACTCGTTGGAGCGAAAGCCGGCCATTTGGACAATTGTTGGGCTGTAGTACATCACTGTGTTGATGCCTGTGAATTGCTGAAATGCCTGTGCAACAATGGGATGATATATAAGAAGATATTTCATTTTGCATGTTCAAAGTAATAGCATGTTCAAACAACAGTTATTATGCCTTTCAACCTTTTGATAGCAAGGGAAGTTAGGTTTTGGCACCTCATTGCCTCTAGATATAAAGTTTTTCTCACCTGCAATCCGGCTCCAGCAAGGAATGCAAGTCTAATTTCTTTTGATTTGAAAACATTCCGATATCTGATATTATCCCTTCTTTGTTGGTCTCTCTCTGAATTAGTAGTAAGTAAAATAACTTCATCCTCTAAACGAGCAAAGTCATAGATCTTAGCTAGCACAGAAATGGCTTCCTCTTCCCTGTTCTGCACATGGAAGAAAAGATTTATATAAATGAAATAACTTTCAATCTAAACATAAAACAATTATACAACCTTCATGAAGAGCCATCTGGGGGATTCAGGCAGTAAGAGCATAAGGAAAAACTGAACTACTGCTGGCACACCCGAAACTCCCAACATCCACCGCCACGTTCCTGGGACCTGCTTGATTAAGAATATGGGCAGTCATTGAAATGATACCCTCGACTCAGAAACAGGAACATGATATTTTGAGCCTATTCCTATTCTGCTATGCCTATTCTCTTTTTCTGTATATTGAGGGGGCTAGTTAGAGATGTCCACGATTTCACATGTTGATTCCCTCAGAAATGTACATGGTAAACAAGAAGAAACACTAACTATATTGGAGAAAAGTGAAAAGAGGAGTGATGGAGTTCAAATCATTGGTGGAAAAATCTCACATGGAAGAAACTGAATTTTACCCTTTATTGTGCATGAACTTGTTAAATTGGATACAAAACAGCTCTGGATAATTGATATTATTTCTATTTTACGAGAAGTGAAGAAAAACAAAGCATGGAAAAAGAACCTGTGTAAAAGCAAGATTTATGAGATAGGAAAGAAACTGTCCACCAGTTATCATGAGCACATTTGTGCTTACTAATGCTCCCCTTATTTCTGAAGGTGACAATTCTGCAATATAAACAGGAGCAGTGACAGAAGCTATACCCACACCCAAACCTACAAAAACACGGCCAAGTATGAGAACATAAGGATCCGGTGCGGCGGCCATGACAATTGCTCCCAGGGTAAAGATAACATCTGCAATGATGGTTGCCTTCTTTCTTCCATAAGCATCATTAATCCAACCACCCGCTGCTGCCCCAACAATTGCACCTGCCACCGCCATGCTGACAATTGTTTCCTGCAACTCAATACAATTAGACAGCTACAATGAGAATTAGCCAATTGTTTTTTTCACCCATTTGAATTTAATATATAAATTTTATTTTGTGATACATAACCACCCTGAAGTTTCATTCAGAATGAAAAATTCATGTTTTGTGTGATCTCGTCCTGATCTTTAATGGAAAGCAGCATCACTATAGGAAACCAGTTCCACCCTCTTAATTTATATTCCTCTGAGGTGTCAGCAGAAATTGCAGAAGCGGTAGAACAGAACAGAGGACTTACTCAAGCCTTAGCCCTACCTCTCAACCTAAATTACCGTTTAATTCAACTCTGACATGCCCAGGGACAGTACAGGATTGATAGGTTGGGGGTGGAGGGGAATAGATGAATTGTTATGAAGCATTTTTTACTCTTTACACCAGTAAATTATCATAGATATTATTCGCCATGAGATCCCTCTCAGTCCTTGATCTCACTCTCCTCCTTTTAACAAGATTAAAACCCTGCAAATTTACTTGTGTTTCCAAAGCCTGTAGAATTAATAAATGCAAAAAATCTTGCATTCAGGTCTAGCTTCAATGATTTCTAATGCTGACTTTCGTAAACATTGATTAGAAAAGACAGAGGAGTATTTTCTTTTAACAGTCTATGCATGGGAGCAACAAAGGTGACTCCATGGTGGTTTGATTTCATATGACTTTAAAAAATTCCAACTCTAGTCGTCATAAGTAACATTTTATTCACGTAAGTTCCTAACGTTCCTGATTCAAAATTCAAATTACAGTGCTTTAAATAATGTGGAAAAAAAACAAAATGCCTTGCATGCTGGAGATCATAAACAAATTAGACCTCAGGAGTACAAGGAGAAGATACCAATTTCGTACACTCATGTTCCTTTATATTGTTCACTGGATACATGATTGCTCTTGTAGATTGGTAACCAAGTGGCCATATGCTTCAATGGTGCTGCAACTGAGAAGAAGGGGAATGAAACAGAGTATATGAGATGACAATACCCATACACGAGAGCTGCACGCAAGGATGGAGGCAAAAACTAACTGCAGCCAATATTTTGTATCTTCAATCCAATTTTGGCGGAGGTATCCATTACATTATGAAAGCATGGGTTTAAAATCTTTTACTTAGTGTATTTTCATCAGACAAAAAAATCTGACACCCACTTCAGAAGAGGAAAATTAAAAAGCAGGCATTGCTGCAGCAACCACCCCTAATTGTAGTACCACAATCACACAACTGACACTGCCCAGTAGAAAAGCAAAATCAAAATACACCAGTAGCATTCTTAATTTTGTAGGATTCAATGGTCAAATATGAAAAGTTGGTTGAAACAGTTGGATGATAGGTATTGGTATAGTACCTGTAGAAAATTGCTGTGTCTGACGGCTTCAAAATCATCTTTAATATAGAGAAGGGCCCCTGAAATAACACCTGCAATGCAACAAAAGGTGAAGAAAAAGCATATCCTAAAATAACATGAGAATAAATTGATCTTGAAGTAGGTACCTGTGTCGTAGCCAAAGAGCAATCCACCAATGCTAGCCACAGAAGTGAGTCCTATAATGTAAGGGTTTTTAAAGAGGGAGACTTTCCTCTCTGGGTATATGTCCAGATACCCTGAGCTTCCCGGAATGGAATGAGTTATGGTGGTGATGGTCATGTTGGCGTGCGTGCGTGGCCAAAAGGGTTGAACCTTAATCGACCCAGATGAGGGTGAGACACTGAGACCAAATCACAAACACTTAGAATTCATTCCACACTCTGAAAATGACAGGAGAAGGGTGATGTAGTGATTCCATTCCATTGCATGTTGTTGTTTGGTGTTGTCCACTTCTTATATTAATATTTCCAATTATCTCTTCGCTGTTCTTATCATCTGACTCCGACACTAGTCATGCCACTTCCCTACCCTAATCCACTTTCCATAATATGGTTGTCTATGTTTTCTGAGGATTACAAGGAACATTGAGGTTGTCTATGTATCAGAAAATGTATCTGTTTGGATTAGATGTTATCAGAAAATGAATCTGTTTGGATTAGATGTGGATGTGTAAAAATAATTTATTAAAATTTATAAGTCATGTAATAAGGATATTTAATAATGTAAAGAATAAGATTATAAATTTACATGTGATTAAAAAAATTTAATTTACATGTGGCTGTTGTTTTCTGAAAGTACTTAGTATTTTGTTTTTGTTGGGTTTCCCTTCTCCACACTCATCATTGTATTATTATGTCACAAATGTGGACTTTAAGAAATTGAAAATGATAGGGAAAAAACATGTTAAAAAAACTTTAAGAAAACACTTTTTTTTTTACTTTACAATAAAAAGAGTGGCTTTTGATTCTTTAAAGACTAATTTTCCCTGCACCACATCAATTGTGTTGATCTGCACCATCTTTTTTTTAAAACCAAAAATTGTTTTTGTCACCTTTTCCCAATTTGAAATGAAAAAAAAAAGGATCTCGTCCAGAAAACATTCATATATTGCGGATGATCATATCTAGAAGACACATTTCAATTCTGAATTTGTATATACAGAACTGAGTTGTGTTCGTCCAGGAAACATTCCTCTACTGCGGATGATCATATGCTTAGTTGTGTCGCAGATATAGATATCCAAAAGTTTAAGGATAAAATAGACATTTTCTATACAAGTGTTGGGTGCAAATCAATTGTGATCTAGTGCAGGGAGAATTAGTCTTCTTTAACGTTTGAGAGAAAGAATATAAAATAAATAATATATTGAAAAAGGGTTAGTATTTTGAGTTGAAATGTTGATAACTATGTATTTTTGAAATTGTATTGGTCAAATCGCAATTATAAACGGATGATTTTTAATTTGCAGTTCTTTTGCTTGAGAAGACGACATTTGAAGTATTGTGTGTAAAATAATGTAATCTCTTGAAGCACGTTACAATGGAGAATATTTTGCTACATTAGTAATGAAGAAAATAGAATAAAGTTTGTAGATTATAAGTTAGTGAAAAAGGAAAATGAGGAAAATGATCCATGTATCAGTCTCTTGGGCGAGCAAGCCAAAGAGAGCTGAGAGCACGCAGCCTGGAAAAGTAATCATGTATTGCAAGCAGTGCACGAGCCGATTGCCGAGTTGTCAGTATCCGATGAATTTGTTGCAGTGTTTGCTGCCGCAAATTGTCAGCCTTCAAACCACCACCACACAAATTAGTTACTTCAAAGGTTTTCTACTTCCTACTTCAAAGGTTGGTGGTCTCTAAGATACTCAATTCAGAGATTTTTACTATTTTGGTGAAATTTCACAAGATAATCATCAAAATGGATAAAATCTTAAAAAATTACCAAAATGGGTAAGTCATGCCTGGCACGACTTCATGCCTGGCACGACATCATGCCTGGCACGACTTGAGTGTATCAGATTTCAACTGAACACTACTTACCCATTTTGATAATTAATGAGTGAAATTGCACCAGAATGGTAAAAATCCCTTTAATTGATTGTTTATATGTGAGTAAGAAAAGGTTTACCTGCTTAATGAAGCCCTCGAGTGTCCCTAATTTGCCCATGGCCATAGCCATTTGACCCATGTAATTTGCCACATTTCCTGATGAACCAGAGGAGCCAAGTGATCCAGTGGATAATGTCTCCGAAAGGGACTGCTGCAATGCTTCCATGCCCTGAGACAATGCATCTTCTGCCTGTTGGGAAGATTGCTGCAAGTTGGTGATACCCACTAACTGCTGCTCCGTCAGAGGTTCCAACTGATTTACCAGGAGCTGCAACCAAATTCATGCCACTCTTGTCAAGGCTCAAACTACTAAATTTTGAAGAGATGACCAAAATACTCATTTGGGACAATCAAACCACACCACATATTAAGTCTCAAATTTAGTATTTCACAAGGGACCAAACACATTAAATAAACAATCAAGTTATCATTTAACTTATCTACATATATCAACTCTACCTTTGTTAGCTAAAATTACTAATTAGCATACTTCATTAGATTTTTGACAGGCCCTTAAATAAGTTCTGAATGAAACAAGGAGCCTGCTAGGACTCGAGTTCTTACTGAAATCAGAGAAAATATGTGTAGGCATTGGTATGTTCTTAAAATTTGACTATAGTGTCACTTGTAACAGAACATATGCCCTAGACAGACAGAGATGAAAATCTGGAGAGACATCCAGTGACAAACTAATATGTGAAACATGTATAAAAGGAGAGAAGAGAGTAATAGGAATCTGAATGATACAAATATGATATAATGATTGGTTACTGGCAGAGTATCCAAACAAACATACTTATACTAGTATTCTAGCAAGTAGAAGTGTAATACAAATATATTAACAGTCTTAAAGTCCTAACATGATAAAACTCCTAGCACAATAATAAGAATCCTAAGTCCAACATTTAAATTCTACATCAACCAGCAATGTCAGAAAGCAACCATAAATATAGATGCAAAATGTCAACCCTTAATGCATGTATTCTCTTTTACAGAACTCTCAGGTTAAAACAAGTTTGGTATCTTATGATTATCCAAAAAAACAGCAGGAGATTTTTATCTATATGTTACTATTATAATTATAGAAATAAGCAGCAGATCCTATATAATAAAAAATATCTAGATTATATATGTATTATTAGAACTGTTTTTATTTATTTCTGTATCATTTCTTTATTGTTAGAGGAAATCAAACCTCTTCTGTTTATTGTACTGATTTCATTTTCTCAATAAAAATAAAGTATCCATGTTGTCTTAGAAATACATGGTCTCAACTCAATGTCTCTCTCTTCCCAATAGTTTAATAATTTACAATGAAAAACTAGTGCTTGGAAAAGCCATAATATCTTTCAACAAACCATTAGAACAATAAACTAAAGGGTCACAATCAGCTCACCTTGAGGAGTTCAGATGACCGAAAACCACCAAGCCATAGGAAACACCTCTCAGCTGGTGTTTTCCACATGCCAGACAACAAATGGAAGACATCAGCCTTAGCTGCATTGCCCTTCAGCCTAAATATCTCATCATAATGTGCCATTACACCATCGATAATCATGCAGAGTTCTGTATCACCTGCGTGAGAATTTACAGCTGCTCTTAGTTCGTTAATTTGTCGATTCTGCTCTTCCACCCACCTTGCATATTCTACGTCAAATGCCATGGCCCCTGCGAAAAAAAAAACATAGTTACGGATTATCTCATGTAACAGATGAGAAATGAGAAATTTAAACATTCTTGAAATAGTTTGGTACAACACAAGACACAAGTTATAGACATTTTGACATTAAAACTTGTAGAATGAATAACATATTTTAGAAAGAGGGATACCATTTCCACTCATTGAATGCGCTTGATCACTTGAACTTGATATAAAGACTCCCTGCAGGAAAATAAACCAGAGATTTGAGTTTAAATTGAATATGAGCATAAAAGTTTTTTCTAAAAAGGAGAACATAAACTAATTCCAAGGAATAATTGCACCCTACCTGCTGCCTTGCTCGCTGAAGCTCTTGCTCCAGTTGGGTCAGCTTTAAACGACTACTTTCCAGCTGCTGAACATAAGCCTGTGGAGTAATAACATTTTGGTATCAAGTCTTGCATTTTAATGGCCAAGTGGGGTGATGCAAACATAATTATTTCTAAAATCTATCAAAGAGATCAAACAAATAAAAACGGTACAAGTATTAGAGGGTTCCACTACAAGCCATACGCATTACAAATAACTAATTACTATTCCAAAGCACTCTATTCTATAAAGGTTGAACATCCATATTTATCATTTTACAAGTTCCCTTCCAAATGCAGTTAAGAAAAAACATCCAGATAACTGCCATAGATATATATATAACATTACAGAGGGTATTGAATGTAGTAATCACAATATTTAGTTACCAAAATATATGTTTCGATTAGTCAGAGCTCAAAGAAAGTTGTACACATTTTATGTGTATTTTCTCACCATAAAAGGAAGTATACTTCAGCTGCATTGTTGAGAAGCCGGTGGGAGAATTAAGCACAGACAGCCAGGAGCAGTCTTGCTGAATTCTTGATTATTTTCATATTCCTTGTTCTACCTACAATTTTCCGTTTTGGAGGATATCTTATTCTACCTCTAGTTGTTCTTTCCACCTTTCCCTTTGACAAAATTGATTTTTCTATTAAAAAATATATTATACTATCACTTGAATGTAATCAATATCCATGGCACTCTCAGTTTGCAAGCAGGCCTACATAATCTGTAGACCAAACTGATCATTCAAATGCATACAACCACAGATGAGAATATATAGTCTGTATTTGAGTTACAATGAAGCCATACAAATATTTATATGGAGAAAGAACAAAACAGATAATCACTTGTAACAACAAATATTAACAAAAAAGTACACATTCCTACTTTCTTTCTCAGTCGGCTTTTTCTTGCAGCCTCACGATTCTGAGCAAGCCTGCGGAGAGTCTGCGACAAATTAACAAACCAATGATCAAGTAACAAATATTGATATAAAATTTTAGATATTGACCGCACAATAATTTAAAATAGAGTAAACATTTATTTTGGTCCTTAAATGGTATACACAATATTACTGTGGTCCTCCATCTATAAATTGACATCAATATTGATACTACAATGTTTATTAATGGCATCCTTTAGTTCTTTAAGGATCAACTAGATGTTGCAACTTCAGATGACCAATTTGATGCTATATATAATTGGAGGGACCAATATGGTCATTTAACTCTTCAAAATATACTTTACCTTCTGATCTGATTTATCCTTTGATCTGTCACTGGAGTCAGAAGCCGCAGCAACAAGGGCATGACTTCTATCAAACTGTACACATGGAATGTTCAAATGTCAGATTGTAAGGAATGTGGACTAAATAACCTCTACTTTAAAGGAAAAAAATGAAAAAGTTGAATCCTTGATGATGAGTTCAATAGGTTCAAAACCAAGGAGAAAATTGCATAGAAGGTAAAAAGAAACTTCACCTGTGGATTCTTATCGTCAGTGTCAGCATCTGTAGAAATATCAGTTCTAGGACTAGCATCAGCCATGGCAAACTCTTCCTGGTGTTCTTTATCACCAGTAACCAAATTTGAAGAGTGGAACTTTTGGAATTGCAAGCTTCCCCGCTCTGTTTGGTTTGTTAAAGGGCTTTTGTCAAGTGAAGTTGGCGACTAAATTGAAACGAGAAAAGAAAAGAAATGTAAAATAGTTAATTATGTTTTAAGTAGCCCGCAATCACCTAATTTACCAAGCTGAATGTTTAATAGATAACAAGAAATAGAAAAACTCACATTATCAAAGGAACCAAGTTGAACAGGACCTCGAGAAATTGTTTGGCTACTTACTTTAAGTGAGTCAAAAATTGAGTCTGAATCACATATCAGATAACATTATCAGAGAATGAAAAAGTGGAGAAAAGATTACACTTTACCAAGAACAGAAAGAATAGATTAGTCAGATTATAAACTTAGATATCTAGTTCTTTAGCCAATAGTAAAAGCCCACTATATATTTTAACATGTGTGCATCTGTGGATGTATTAGTACTCTCTATTTTATCTTTCACAGCACTTCCCTATGTGTTTATCAACGTTATCGTGGTCATGCAATTGGTGAGATTATGAAAACTTACACACTGACGGGTATCAACAACTGTATAATCCAATAAAATTTTGCTAACAAAAGGATTCTTATAAAAATAGAGAGAATTAAAATAAAGAACACTGATGAGAAGTGAGAAGAGGTATTTTAAGTTTAAGAAACATGTTAGACTTATTGACAATAATACCTTTAATGAAATACTTTTTACACAATTCTCCATCTTTTACCCTCTTAGAACTAGATATTATAGGTGGTCCAAAAGCAAGTTAACATCGAATGACACAATACGCGCACTAATAATTATTAGGATAAACTCTGAAACAATCTTAAAATGTGGTTTAAATCAAACTCAACACTACAAAACCAACTTATAAGCTAATGTGTGTTCCTACTTATGCTCTATTTTAGTCACATCTTTAGAGAATGTAGGATCTCCAAAACAAATCTAATCTAATTAGATGTTCTTTTTTCTTCTTGTGCCACATAACACTTAGAAATACTTTAAAATACCCTAATCCTCCTCTTATCAAGCATAAACAATTAACAATATGTTAGAGATAATTGATAAGTTTTTAAATGTATATTTTCTTTAGGATTCAGATCCTCTCCTTTTTTTAATTTTAACTGGAGATATCTTGTTCAACAAATCTCAATCATCATTTGCATATTAAACTCAATCTACAGTTCAAATTATAACTCAATCAAACTCGCCATATTACTAAGCTCTCTTATTCCTTTTACATACAGTAACTAAATCCTCTAACTCTTTCTTTTGCTCCACCAAATTGATAGTGTATGATTACATTTTATCTTTTACCAGTACCTTTTACCAGTACGACTTTCCACATTTTGTTTTTGATATCTGTGTTACAACCATGAGATTGGAGACATGTAATCTTTCACAACTGATTTTGCTTTGTGAAGTTGGTATCACATCTGATTTATTTTTATTTTTCACCAAAATAAGATAATTTAATAATAGTAAATTTTGATATTCAAAATGAATAAGCCAAAATTTCTTTTCTACAAGCTAACTGATTGCAGCAAAGAAACTGTTTCTATCCTATTGCACACATGTCATAACAGAAGCATATCCAGCACTATAATAATACTACACTATACACTAAGGTGGTGCTAGCTTTTGCTTGAGCAGAGAAGACAATAGCATACCCCCATTTCTGGCATGTTTTAGAGAATGCAGAATCTCCAACAATAAGAATACTTACTTCCACTCAAGGCAACAGCATCCTCTATGCGATATCCAACTGATTGATCAAAGTCAGACACACGAAAAGAATCAACTGTGCTTCCCTCTGTACAGCTGAAAAAAACCATACATCAGATTCAGCTAACAGACAAGCACAAATCAGCTCAGGTCCTTCTTTTCAGACAAACAAACAGCACATAAAACCTAAGTCTTCTAAACTTGATGGATTCAAAAATCAAAAACTGGAACATTGCTCCGAGAAGTTTTTTCCCCTTACAGTGAATGTCCTATGTTGCTGGGACAATGATCCAAATATCCAATGAAGGTGTAACGACATGGGAACAGAAGAAATTTAGGTTGGGGAAACTACACAGCAGCATTTCATAAAATGGGACAGAATCAAAAGTTATGAAGGCTTCTACCTAGATTATTAAATCTAATACTAAGAGGAAATATACCATGCATTGGAATTGGGCAATTGTGAATTGAAGCTCGGCATCCCTCTTGCTGTTCCCTTCTCATCTTCTACACAAACACAGGCTCTACTCCACACACACCATCATATTTCAATAATAACCTTGCAGCCCAACAAAATTCAAGACCTGAAACCCATCACAGAATAAAAAACACAGTCTTTTCTACACTGGAAGCAGACTAGCAAAACGACTCCAAATCAAAACATCAATTGCAAAAGAAACTCTTCACATGCTTTTTCCCATGAAGGGTAACCAGCAGACTCAACTTTGACAAAGACAGACTTGAAACAATTCAAATCTAGAGAATTCCTGGTCTTACTGGGCCACTAACAGAAAACAAATCTGAAACCGTTGAAGAAAGAACACTCAACTGTAGTAGCTCAAGCTACTAAAAAACCAACTTGGGTGAGCACAGACTTCGGAACAAGCCAGTGTGCCCACAAGCTAAAACTCACAGATAAAAAGTGCAAAAAGTCAAAGCAGCAAACTTTGACAAGCAAAAGACTAATTTGACACCAACCCAGCAACCCCCTGATGGATGCCCAAACCAATATAAAAGAAAATACCAAATCTAATCTCAAGAAGAGTAACTGCAAAAGTAAATGAAGAAAGTTTTGTTTTTTCACTGATGCTACCAAATAGTGGCAGAGAATGAAGGGAACCCACCTTGGAATTCTGATGATGTGGGTGATGATGATGATGATGAATGATGATGGTATCTGTTGAACGTTTTTTTTGGTGAATAATTATTATTGTTGGATTAAAGTGAAAGGAAGAGAAGTAGATGAGAGAGAGAAGAAGGATCGGTTCTTGTTGTGCTTCTAAGAACTAATGATTTTTCATTTTCCCATTTTTATAATGTTTCAGTGCTTTGACATGATTCATCATTAATTGTATTTCACTGTTTCTATGTTATTTTTTGTTCTACTAATTTTTTTTGTTTGTAGTTTTGTCACTGTTTCTTACACACTGACACGGTAATTACACAGTGTCTTACGTTATAGCTTCACAGCTATGTTTCACTTTTCAGTGTTGCGGCTTTGATCCTCTGCTACAAGTCACACCTCTTCTTGTAAAACCTTTTTCACATACACTTTTAGCTTCTTAAATTTTACCTTTTTAATTCCATCTTCCAAAAATTATCCATAAATAAAAAATTATAAAATGAAAAAGGAAAAATATATATAACCTCACTTTATTTCCCCCAATGACATCATCCACTCTAATGTCAAACATAATACAACAAACTTGAATAATAATAATAAAAAAAATGCTAATTATTTTTAGTAAAAATAATATTTTTTTCATTTTTTCATTTAAATACTAAAAAAAATAAGCATCTCAAGACATATATGCAAGATAATGGTAAAAGTCTAGTTGATGTCAAAATCAAATAATAGAAATTTAATTAAAAAATATAAAGATAACAATAAAATGACAATACAATATCAAGATTTTGTCAATTTAGTAAACAACAAAATCAAACACGAATAACTTAATTAAAAAAATATAAGTATTTTAAATACTAGAAAATGTTTTTATCTTTTAAAGACTTAAATTTTAATTAAATCAATTAGGAAGAAAAAAATAAAAGTTCAAAAAAGTGTAAAATATCGCCTTAAAATTCTCCATTCATAACCCTTTTAAAAAGCACTACAATTTAATAAAAAAATGTTTGTTTGCAAGTAACTACTAAAAAAATAGAAACTAATTAAAATGATATGTCAGACATAACTTAAATGAATATGTATAACAAAAATATGTCACAAATAAAAATTTATATTAGGTATAATAAGCTTTATTCAAAAATGGTTTTTACAATTTTTTTATATAGTAAAAATTAGCTAGTCTTTATATAGTAAATTTTCTTTTGTTTGAGTTATAATCAATCTAAGTTAAGTGATGTGACTAAAATAAAAATTGTCTTAAAAAATATATATTTTAATTCATATTTATATATTAAGTAGGGTCTGAAGAAAAGGAATAATGATCCCATCAAATCTTTTAAAAGAAATAAATCACATCCACAAAGGGACCTCTATAAAAGTAGGAATAATTATTCATATGGGTATCCCTTTTTTCCAATATTATTGGAAAATAGAATGTGCAATTAATAAAAAAAAAATTTAAAATTTCAAAATTGTTTAAGAGCAAAAATATTCATTAACATATTTCAATAAAACATATCCATACAAGTTTTGAAGTGTTTTTAATGTAAGGATTAAAATATTATATACAATAAATTTTTGTTATTTTCCAATTAAAGATGATAAAAAAACATTTTAGAAATAGATTTGAGTATTTCAATTTAAGGGTGAAACAGATTTAAAAGCAACTAACGTGAAAAATTAAAATTTAATCCGATTAGTGTTGGGAAAACACATTAATCTAGTTTTAAGTTTTTAATTTGTTTATATTTAATCTGAAATTAACCGTATTAAGTTAATTACATTTTCATTCAAATAACATACAAAATCTTATAAACAACGTGAATCATAAAATCAAGTAATTTGAGAATTAATTTTAGTTTATGGAAAAGTTTATTATATACTTTTTTTCCTTATTATTTTCTTCACTTACAAAATATTATTCAAGTTTTTATTCAACCATATCCATAGTATTCTGAATAAAAAAAAGTATCACATTGTGTAATAATGATATTTCCCAAATATCACCCTTTCATATATATAGTAAGAAAGATTTACATTCTCAAATTCGATTATCCCAAAGTTAATTAATATAAAAATATATATAATTTTACAATACAAATAATGAGAGAATTTTTTTAAATAAAAATAATGCATGACTATGTTTGAGGTGGAAAATGATTGTGTGAAGATTAACCCAAAGATAGAGAGAAACACAATAGCAGTCTTTGGTTTCAGAGCACTTTTATTGTTCAGAAGTTAATGCATGTCATCATTATTACTTCACCATTCAATCCATCTCCTTCTACAATTAATTCCACTCATTTTTTATAAAAAATAAATAAATAAAATAAAAATATTTTAGGCATATTTCAACCTTTATACGACTCTAAATTTTTTTTCACCAGCATCAAGCTGTTCGCAAGGGCCAGCTTGATCCTCTTCCCCAGGATGATCCCAAATGAGAAAACCCTAGGAGAGCCACCGACTCCAACTACCGTCCATGTACGATCCATACTAGATCTGACCAACTGCCCATCCTACCTCCTCTACGTTCTTGACAGCCCGTCTTTGTCTCAGTAGAGTCTTT
>Ga0123342_1007019_pt1 | contig 15187 bp, 10 predicted proteins | sample Turbeawhitnodule_FD_89960 | JGI IMG/M metagenome (GOLD analysis project Ga0123342, IMG submission 89960) | Root nodule microbial communities of legume samples collected from Mexico - Turtle bean Mexico white nodule | ecosystem: Host-associated > Plants > Roots > Nodule | place: Mexico: Nepantla... | reverse complement strand
GTGTTTTTCAGGTTCTCAGAGAGGCTATCTGTGGAGTGGACTTGGAGGGCACGTGGTGTCAAGCTGGTGAGGAAGATCGTGACGAGGCAACGCTCTTGCGCTAAGTCAACCGGCAGGATCATCATAGAAAAGAATGAGATTAAATTAGATAATAGAAATGTTGTCTCACATAGTCCATTGCTTCTCATGAGATATCAAAGCCATGTTAATACAAAATATTGCAACAAATCCAACTCAATCAATTATTTGTTTAAATAAGTCAACACAGGTTCTGATAGAGCAAGTCTTAAAATCACAAAGTCTTCTAAATAGTCAGTTATAGATGAAAAACAACAATACTATGATTCTAGATATATATCTCCATGTGAAGTAGTTTGGAGAATATTCAGGTTTTATATTCATCATAGATGGCCTTCTATTCAAAGATTAAAATTTCATTTAATCCGTGAGCAAGCAGTGTTGTTTAAAGATGACGATGAAATTGATGAGATCTTGAAGAAAAATGAAGACAAGAATACTATGCTTTTGGCCTGATTTGAGGCTAATAAGAAGAATGCTGAAGGGAAAACTCTGACGTATGTTGAAATCCCTACTAAATTTGTTTGGATGGCTCAACAGAGGGAATGGAAACCAAGAAAAAGCGGTTTTAGCATTGGAAGACTTACCTTTTTTCCTCCAAGCTCAGGCGAATTGTATTATTTGAGGATATTGCTAACTAATAAAAAAGGTTGTACTGATTATCAAAGCATAAAAATTGTTAATAAAGTAACTTACAACACATATCAAGAAGATTGCTATGCAATGGGCTATTGGCTGATGATAAAGAATTTATTGATGCAATTAAAGAATCTAGCTACCTTGCTTCTACACATCAATTGAAAACTTTGTTACGATGCTAATTATGAATACAATGGCTAAACCTGATGAAGTCTAGAGATGTACTTGAAGTTACTATCTGATGATATTCTATATAAAGAAAGGAGAGAGTTCAACTTACCAGGTATAAATGAAATACTTATTCCAAAGTTAACCTATGATTCAAAGTTATGTAATGTATGATTTTTTTTGTATGTCTTAATCAAAAGTTAACTAATAATTCAAATGGTATGTAATGTAAGTTTCTTTTTCTAGGCCTTCATATTGAGGATTATGAATTAAAAAATATTTGTCTTCTACAAATAGATGAATTATTAGTTTCAAATGGTAAGTCTTTGAAGGACTTTAGTTGTCTACCTCAACCTATTCATTCAAATTCATATATTTTGGAAAATATAGAACAAGCATGTCTGAAATGCATGCATCATTGTTCACATGTCTTACTGTTGAACAATTGAATGTATATGAAAATATAATGATAACAGTACAAAATCAAGTAGGAGGTTTTCTTTTCTTATATGGATATGGCGGAACAAGCAAAACATTTATGTGGAAAACATTGTCCTGGAATCAGATAAAAAGGAATGATAGTGTTAAATTTAACTTTAAGTGGCATGTTTCTTTATTACATGATGGCAGAAGAACAACTCATTCTGCCTTTTGTATTCCACTTCTAATAAATGAGGAATCAACCTATAACATAAGTCATGGAAGCCTTCGTGCTAAGTTATTGATTGAGAAAAACTTAATTATATGGGATGAAGCTCCAATGATGAATAGGTTGTGTTTTGAGGCTTTCGACAAAACATTAAGAGATATTATGAAGGTTGTAGATGAAAAGAAAAGTAACAAACCTTTTGGTGGTAAAGTTTTTGTACTGGGAGGTGATTTTAGGAAAATTCTGCATGTTGTCAACAAGGGATCAAGATACGACATTGTAAATGAAAGTATAAACTTTTTTGAACTTTAAGAGAATATGAGATAAACAAGTCAGGAATTAGTTGAAAGTCTTGCAGAGATCAAAGAATTTGCTAATTGGATTCTAAAGATTGGTAATCGAAATATGAACTTAAATGAAATGGGGGAAGACATAATTGAAATACCCAAACATCTCTTAATCGAACACAGTGATTCACCTTTACTCAGCTTAGTTGAATTTGTGTATCCTAAATTCTAGGATAATTTGAGCAATGCTAACTATTTTGATGGGATGCAATACTTTGTCCGAAGAATGAATGTGCATATCAAGTCAATGAATTTATCATATGTTTAATGCCTGAAGAAGAAGTTACTTACTTAAGTTCAGACACACCTTGCCAATCTGATGAACAGGAACACATTCGAGTTGAGTGGTTTACATCGGATTTTTTAAACAATATTAAAGGCCCAGGAATTCCTAATCTTTGCCTAAAACTCAAAACTAGTGTCCCAATAATGACTTTTTAAGAAATATTTATCAAGTTAATGGACTATGTAATGGCACAAGATTACAAGTTAATGAGTTGGGAAAGAATGTTATTGGTGCTACAATGATTACAGGCAAAAACATTGGTCATAAAATATTTATTCCTAGAATAGACTTGATTCCTTCAAATTCAGGATTGTCTTTCAAGTTTCAAAGAAGACAATTCCCAGTATCCTTGTGCTTTGCAACGACTATAAATAAAAGTCAAGGTCAAACACTTTCCAAAGTTGGGCTTTATCTTCAAAGACTTATATTCACACATGGGCAGTTATATGTTGCTATTTCTCGAGTGAAATCTAAAAAAGGTTTGAAAATCTTAATTTTGGATGAAGACACACAAAAAACTACTTCAACAACTAATGTTGTTTACGAGGAAGTATTTGGAAATCTTTAAAAAAATATGATGTTACATCACACATATAAGGTATGAAAATTATTATATTTTCAATTCATTTTATTTGTTTCATTTTTTTACATATAAAAAACGTGACTCTAATAATAGCAAATATGATTGTGTACCAGTATATGTTATTTGTGGAACACTAGACTCAAGATGATGATGTTGCTAAGCTTGCAGGTTTTTAATTTATTTTTTAGTAATATAGTCTAACTTTGTTCTTGGTATGAATATTTTTTCATGTTCTTGCCTTTTGAAAATATTGGTGTTTAAAATTATGCTATTTTGGTATAGGAAAATAATTGAAAGAGTGTATATGAGGAAAAGAGATTCAGAGATCATAACTTAGATACTCTTGATTCAGATTCACATACACACGTGTTGTTTCTCAACCGAAATCTAAAAAAGTTTAAAAATGTGTTTTTGGATCAAGATGGATAACGAATAACCTCAACTATAATTTACAAGAAAGTATTTGAAATCCTTAAAACATGACGTTTCATCATAGATATGAGGCATGAACATTATTATATTTACAATTCATTTGCTTTGTTTCATTTTTTTTACATATGAAAGACGTGAATCTCATTATAACAACTATCATTGTCTACCTGTATATGTTATTTGTGGAACAACAACCTCAAGATGATTATGTTGCTTAAATTGCATGTTTCTAATTTATTTTCTTGGTAATATAGTCAAACTTTTTTTTTTCTAGGATGAATATTTCTCCATGTTCGTGCCTTTTGAAAATGTTGGTGCTTGAAATGATGCAGTTTTGGTATAGGAACATAACTGAAAGAGTATATACGAGGAAAAGAGATTGAGAGATCATAACTTAGATATTGTTGATTCAAATTCCCATACACACAAACACACACACATATACATATATACAACAAAAGTTTAAGCAATAATCACAAGTACAAAGGTCTACTTTTTTTTTATCGGTCAATGTTATAAGCCAACAGTCAGTAGGTCATTTTTTTTTACTAACTAATTCTTATTTGAATTTGCAGGGTAATATAGTTCTTCTGATCATACTTGTGCTTCTGCTGCAAAATTGTAATAAATATAATGTCTTGTCAAATTCTTCTATTCATATATTTGCATTTTGACAGAATAATACTTCTACTTCCTGTTTTTTTCTAAGACTTAACAGTACAAGTATTAAAGGTACACAATTAGTCTTTTATCTTTCATATATTTCCTTCCATCAGTTTTACATTTAAGTTATCTTCTAGGTGATTGAAATGTGATGACATTATAATCTAATATTGTACAAGCCTCAATTTATGTCAGCTAAAGTAAAAAAATTATGTAATTCAGTTCCTATTGTTTGTTGCTTGACATGTTTTGTCAGTAAGATTGCGTTTCTCTCTTATTTATTGTTACTTATTACAATTTTTTTTCAAAAATTTTATGTAATATTTATTGAATTAAAATCGTTAATCAGTTGTTTATTTTAAATTTGTTGATTAAATAATATAATCAGCTTTAAAGTACAAATGGAACATACACACATAACTATAAGACTACATTGGTAATTACATTTCTACAACTATAGTTTTTTAAAATAATTAAATCTTACGTGTTGTCTCATTAAAATGTGTTGATTTGATCCTATTACGTGGTCAACACTTTTAAATTTGATAGCTACATTAAATAAGTATAATTCATAACTATGTTTTGAATTATTATTGTTACATCTAATTTGTACTTTTATTTTTTATTTATTGCTACATCTAAATTTTAATTTTATTATTTATTTATTGCAGATGTACAGTAATAATGTTGCCACTATATGAAAAAATATTTTTAAATGGGTTATATTTGATGTTTCCGGTGGTTTTAATCCTCGTTAAGTGCCTTACGCATGATTTGATTTTCTCCGGGATGATCTAACGTAGTTAATAGATTATTGACGGTTTTTACTAACCTCTGGAATGACAATTATTTTCCAGCATTTGTGTAAACCCCGCCACTTCTAGGAGTTTCCAAACCCCATCACTTCAGGGGTTTTCAAACCTCATTAAATGCATTTTTTGTGTTTTTTTTAATGGGTTGTGTTTTAATACACATAAATCTTCAGCTTAAAGGTAAACTACCGTAAACATAAACATAAGAGTATTTTTTTTTTCGCTTGTAAAAATAAACACAATAAAATGCTAGTATACAAGTAAATGAAAAATTGATGGAAGAATTATTTCGGCAAAATGTATTTTTCAATTTAAAGAGATTACTCGCTGAATTTGCAAAGTATCTGTTAATCATTCCAAAGGTAAGTTATAGGCTAAATTAATGGCTCGCGATTTTAGATTTTCTCCATATTTTACAAAAACAACTAGGGTGAGCAAATGGTGCAAAGTTTGGTCTTCATCCAACTTCAACAAATAGATTTGACTATATAGTTTTATGTAGATTCTACACTTATTTGATTATATATAATATAAGAGATTTTAATGAAAGAAAGTACAAAAAATAATTAAAATTACTTATAGACTAAAAATCCCTTAAATAAGTTCTTTTACTGTTGCTCAAACTAATTTGTAATTTAATGAAATAAACTAATAACTCACTTATTTGTCTCCATAAACACACCTATAATCTATCTTAGTTAAATAAAGAGAAATATCCATATAAGACTTAAACATTTTGTTACTCTCATATCACTAATTAGAATGAAAGGAAGAAAATTACAGAGATTTCCATGTTATAATTTTTTAGTTACAAACCTACTTTACCCTCCAAAATCTTTCGAAGACGAAATTAAGTGTTTATTCCTAAAATAAATCGTATTTCAAGAATATGTTATCAAATGAAAAAAAAAATATTTAGCAAAATAAATTATGATAGTTTAATAGGTAATTTTATATTTCAATAGATGAAATTAAATAAAATATATATGTGTAAAGATTATATGACGTCTTTGTCTACAAATTTTACTGCACAACAATTAGATTAAGTATATTATTTAAAGAATGAAATCAAAATTAGTAGTTAACTGTTATAAAACAACTATGTGTTATCATTAACTAAAAAATACTTAATTGAGTGTAATCACTGTACTTTTCAGATACATTAAGAAAATAACAAAATAAAAATATGACGATAGAACTGCGTTAGAATATATGTTTTAGCCAGTCATAATAATGTAAATAAGTTTTTTTTTTTAAAAGCTTGTGATATAGACATAGATATAGATATATAAAATGTGTATATGTATTCATCCAACTAGTTCATAAATTAAAAGAATTGAACTCTACTTTGTTCAAGTTCAAATATTTTAATCAACAAATCAAAATTTCAACTCATTTAAATTAATCAAATTTATCGAACTAATTGGTCAGTCAAGTTTCAAAACATTTTTAGTTGATTTAGTTCACCAGAAGCACTATATTCACTAAAATGTGTATTGATACACTATTAATTTAAACAACCTTTTGTAAAAGTGAAATTATTTGATAATAATTTATTATGAATAATTGCTTTAGAGAAGATCATTACCATGGATCCGAAAAAGATGTTTGTGAGCTTCCATCTTCATATTTCTGACAAGCAACTTAAAGTGGCATTGGAAAGATTATTTTCTTTTGACTTTGCATCAGTATTATGTTGCTTGAAGGAGGTGAGTAATCTAGGCCAAATTAGCAACATACAAGCATAAGAAGTTAGAGATGCAAAACAAGTTAAGAGACTACCCTTCACAGATCCAATTATCTGAAACAGTCCCTCTGAGTACCGCTGAGTAGTTACTGTTAGAATTCTATAATTTGTGCCTCACTATGTCTAATAAAGAAAAGGCATTTGGAGCTGAGTTTGAATGAACGTACCATACCAACCAGACAAACTCAGCCTCATCAGAGGAAATAAAAGTGGTTAGGTGACTTCAAACAAATTAGAAGAGTAATATCTCAATTCAATAGAATTCTTAATGACCACATTTAATCTCATTGTTGAGGATACTTACAATAAGGTGGGATTCTATACATTAAGACCCTTCTGATTATACATTAGTAATGTCTCAACTTCCTCAACTTCTACCAAACTGCTCATTCTCAAACCTCATATCTAAAACTATCAAATCAGCTTTACAAAGAATTTGCTGGTTTTTAACAGTTACTTATTTGGGAGAACAAAGAAAAAAAGTAACAATAATTAGACACAGTACGCATTTGAACTAAACTTTACGCTGCTCTCCACAAGAAATACTATTCTAATTGTCTTACGAAGCAATGTGTATTGGTCAATAGCAAACATTAATACTCATATTAGAGGTATCGATAAAATTTATCAATATCTGTAACTTTTCAGAAAGCATTCTAAAATGCCAGGGGATAGTCATGTAATGGATTCACACATTTCACCTGAAACCTTCTACATTCTTTATATCCACGATCATAAATCATCACCAATCTCCCACTTATGGTTCCCCACATTTAAGAAGACTTAAACATTTTGACTGTCCCACCTAAAAAGCAAAGAAAATGGGCACGAGCATAAGCACTTTAATCAAATTCAAAAGTTCAAAATTGGCATTTTAATTGAACTTACTATAGGAAAAGAAATTCGAAGCATGTGCAGTGATTAGTCAAGATAAAATCTGAGATGAAAAGGAATACACATCCTTATGTGCAAAAGTAAAACAGCACACAAGAAGAGCTTCGTTTCTTCGAATTGTCCCGTTCCCACCACAACCCTTCCCTGACCGCATACTCCCTCGTTCTCCGCTCCCTCTCCGGCGTCGGATTCTTCTCCGACATCCCATCCCTCCTCCACTCCATGACGCAAGTTGGCGTCGTTCTCGATCCCTACTCCCTCAACCTCCTCATCTACTCTTTCATTTACCTCTGAAATCAAAATCAAAAGAGTTGGAGAAATGATTTACCTCTTAAATGAAATGATATCACCAACAAAGAGCAATTCCTCTCTAAAACGAAATAATGCTCACCAAATTTCTTCACAGCGAAGCTGAAACAAACTTTTTAAGAAAAAGTTCTCAATGTGTAGTTTGTTAAAAACAGAAAATCAAAACAATAAAATATTAAAACCCTTGACAGTTATTATAATTTTTTAATATTATAGTTTTTTATTATTGTGATTATTTTATTTTATTTATAAAATACCGGGCAATACATGGGTACAGGGCTAGTTTATGAGATAGCAACCCTTCTAGATATTACTTAAATCACTCCTTCAATTTAGTGGTTGGTATAATGTTGTTTTTGGGATGGTAGCAGAAATTGCTTATTACAATATGTGAGCAACAGTTACAAACATACTCACAAGTATTATAAAATACAATTCCTGTTTTAAGCATGCAATTTTAATATAATTATGGACTTTCATATAACTTAAATATTTATTCAAAAAATGAGTAAATATACCAAGAGACAAAGCATAAATAACTTTCAGTTTTACCATAATATTGAAGAATGACAATTAATGAAATATTTTAAAATTTTAATTTCGAATGTAAATCAACATCAACAGTATTTATTATATACTGTCACTGTAAATGGTATGGTTTGGGATCTTGGAAGAGCTTGTATATGCAATTCCAATATATGAAAGAGTTATTAAGATGAGACTCAATGGATGCAGAAGTACCGTATGATCAATTAACATTATTGGGATATCTCATATTCTTGTTCTTGGCTTAAAATTAGAATTACAAAATAGATTATAGATTTACTCACTATCAAATCCTTAAACTTTATCAAACAGTGATTTTGCAAGTCATTACTTTAAAATAGAACTTGTCATATTTTACACTACAAACTTCTACCTTCAAATCTTACAGTCCCGGCAATATATAATGCTTTCATCTCAGAACTGATGAGTCTTGAAACAAATCGCTATACACTGCAAATTTTGTGCTAAAATTCATATTACAGACGTTAGTAATGATGGAAAAAATATTTGGAGACCAAGCTTTAGTGATAAACTAAATTCTTTAAACCCATTAGAGTATACGAAGTGTATATAACATGCAAGAATTTTTAAAATGGTCTAAGCATAATTCATTTGAAAACACGAAAACTTCTCAAAACAGAGAGCACACACTTGTTGGAAAAGGAACTACCATTAGTAAAGGCACGAATAGGAGAACAGAATATAATGAATGTTTAATTAGATTGATGAAAGCCAAGCCAATATGTACATTTGCTTTTAGAAAGACATTCTCCATTTCAATATAAAAACTAATTACTAATTTCCTTCACTGAAACACAGAAATAAGCACTATGCTGGTCTTTGAGCCACCTTTGGAACTTTTCTATCTTCACTTAAGACATTACAAGTAGATGGTCTACGAGTCTGTTCAAGAACCTCAGGTAAACAATTCTCCATGGTGGCCAAAGTATAAATATTCCTAATAAGCCCCAAAAGCCTGTGAAGAATCCTAGCCCCAAGCTCATGTATAATGCTCCATAGAAAACTGAATCATCATCTTCATCATGCTCTTCTGCTCCTTTACACTTCATCACTGTCTCATCTCCCAGACAACCTTTTTCAAGTGGTTTCCCACAAAGATCAATATTTCCTTCAAAACAGGAGGCATCAAATGTATCCAAGTGTCTGCCCAATGAGATTCTTCCAGAAAGAGAGTTCTGTGACAAGTCTAATTTTTGGAGAAAATCCAATTGAGAAATAGAAGAAGGAATTCTCCCATAGAATTGATTTCTTGACAAGTCAAGGGATTCAAGTGAACTTAAATTTCCAATCTCAGAAGGAATTTTTCCCCTCAAATTGTTTCTTGATAAATTCAAAGAAACTAATCCAAGCAGATTTGTAATCTCTTTTGGCATTTCACCTGTTAAATTGTTACATGAGAGATCAATGCTCTGAAGAATCAATTCGGGACGGGTGAAACTGCGTTCCAAACCTTTCCACATCCATGTTATATGAAGCGTATAATGACTAACATGGAAAAAGTTATAAATTTCAGAGTAAGTACTGTTGTACCAATGCACACGACTTTCGGTTTCAGTTCTGTTGATTCTCTTTTCAGACAATGCAGTAAAATTGTTTAAGCAAGATGGAATTCCTTCTGATAACTTATTCCTTGAAAGATCCAACAATTGAATACCCTTCAAATAACATAGATGAAGGGGAAGATTTCCAGAGAAATGATTCCCTCGCATGATCAAGATTATCAATTGCTGCATGTTTTCTCCAATCCATGATGGTATTGGACCGGACAACATATTCTCACTCACATCCACCATAATTAAATTGCTGCAATTCTTCAAAGAGAAAGGCAATTCGCCCATTAAACTATTGTTTGCCAAAACTAAAGCTTCCAAGTTAACAAGGGTGCCCATGGAGATAGGAATATTGCCTGACAACTGATTGCTGCTTAAATCAAGAAATAATAATCGGTTTACAGATTTCCAACAATCTGGAAGTTGCTCCTTTAATTGATTATATGATAAATCTAAAGTGGCCAAAGTTGCAGCTGTGACCTTTCCACATAAGAAAACTGAAAATTTATTTGCAGAGAGTAACAACTCTGATGCTTGTAGAAAAAAGAATGGAACTGTTCCCTCAAATCTATTTGAATTTAAATTTATAGATGGTCTGAAACGAAGCTTCAATTTCATGTTAGGTATTGAACCAATGAGATTATTGTGAGACATATTCAACTCGTACATAATTTGCAACTTATTCCAAAAACATTCCGGTACAAAATCATTCAGCCCATTATCAGATATATCTAATGTTATTAAGGAATTTTGAGTTTGTAGCCAACTAGGAAAATTCGGGCCTAGCTTGCAAGATGCAAGACCCAAATAACTTAATTGAAAAGGAGGAACCCAACTAGAGTCAAATTTTAGAGACAATGAGTTGTATGACAAGTATAATGCAATTAATTTGGAAAATTTAGAAAGATGAGATTCAGTGACATCACCCTCTAAAGAATTCCCCTCCAACGATAAAATCTCCAACTCAGATAGCAGTCTGATGCTCTCTGGTATCTTGCCTGTAATTTGGTTATAAGATAAGTTCAATGCCCGAAATATGTGTCTGCTGCACCATGAAGAATTTTGAATGAAGTTCGGAAATTCCCCATTTATCTTGTTATTTGAGAGGTCTAATAAATGTAGTCTGCACATGCTCCCAAAGAAAGACGACACCTTCCCTTGGAATTTGTTACTGGAGAGAAAAAGATATTCAAGATAGTTCATCGCTTTCCCAAATTCATCTGGAATGGGACCTTCCAAGAAATTATAATCAAGGTCAAGGACAAGCAGATTGGTGGTGAAGTTAGAAAGCCGGTGAAATATAGAGCAGGACTTTAACAAGTTATCAGAGAGAGCAAGGTAGATAAGAGAAGACAAAGAATTCTTTGTGGAAGTTGATGAAAGACGAAAACTTCCATCTGTAAGACTGCAGTTTTCAAGATAAAGCACTTGCAGTTTGGAGCTGATATTAAAGTTAGCTAGAAACATTGATGACGCAAGATTATTGTAAGAGAGGTCGAGGATCATAAGAGATGGAAAATTTGGACATAGAGAAGGTGACAAAGCTATATTATTGTGAGAAAGATGAAGCTCTTGAAGATGAAGGCTAAAGTTAGACAAGAATTGAAGTGTTGATGATGTCAACATATTGGAAGAGAGATCTAGGATGGTAAGAGAAATGGAATTGTTGGAAGAATGAGAATGAAACAAAGATTGAATATCATTATCTGAAAGATCACAATCAACTAGCCATAGCTCTGATAAGTTTGGAATGATCTTACTGATTGTTTGTAGCCACTGGCAAGAGGAGCTAAGATTATGCAATGAACTCAGCTCAAGAATTGTTAAGGAATGGAGAGAAGACAGCCACTGTGCATCCTTAGCTTTTATTTCAAAATTGCCTACTAGTCGGAGAGTATGCAACAATGGAAGATTTCCTATGTGAAAAGGGATTGCTCCAGAAAGTGAATTTGAAGTATAGTTTGTCGTTGTGCTTAATGGCAGAGGAGGGTTACTTCCAAGACTGAGGTATTGTAGCTTTCTGAGATTCCCAAGTTGATATGGGATTTTTCCGGAAAGAAAAGTTCTTCCAAGATCGAGATACTGTAAGTGGTTGAGACTCCCAATCTGTATAGGTATTTCTCCCCAAAGATAATTATTCCCAAGATCCAGATAGCGTAGTTGTAAGATATTTCCGAGTGTAGAAGGAATCCTCCCCGCAAAATAAGAATTGGAGAGATCGAGATATCTCAAGTTGGTGAAGGAGCCAGTAAAGTGTGGGATGTAACTCAATGCATAGTAATTATTGCTGAGATCCAGATATTGAATGTATTGCAAGTGAATCAATGAAGTGAGATTGATTGCACCTCTCAAATACGGTGTATTACCGAAGTTTCCATGAAGATCAAGTAGCCGTACGTGACCAGTTTGATTGTTGCAGTGAATGTGTTTCCATTTGCAGCAATCTGTATTGTTGTGATGGTTGGTCCAAGAGGACAGCATGCCAAAGTCATCTATGAGGCCTTCTTTGAAGCTGAGGAGTGCTTGCCTCTCTCTCTCTATGCACTTGGCTTCACCACTTTCACTTGAGTTGTTGAATTTCACAGTAATTCCTGAAGTAAGCAGAGAAAGCAGGAGAAGAACATAAAATGTTTTCAAAAAATAAGCAATCATTATAGTTTTTCTGATATCAGATAATCTGAACAAAGAGGAGAGTATATTGCCAATCATTCAGTTCTGTTCTCTTTCACTCCATGGCATCATTTATATTCATAATTGTACGGACCGCCTGTGGCTTTCCAAAAATCTATGATATGCCTAAATTTCTTTTAATTTGATATTTTCCAGAATGAGGAGATAATTAATTTGTATTGTGTTAGATAATTATTATCTCCTAATTTCTAATCTAAGGATGAGAAAATTAACCACACCAATAATCACATAATGAGGAAAAATAAAAATATTCCAAAAACTTCTGAAGATCCATGTCCATTATGAATTGGAAATTAGTTCATCAATAATACAAATAAAACTAGTCTTAAGAAAAAAAAAAAAACTAGCTGTCGATTGTCCTAATTTTTTTAATGAGTTAAAAATTAATTACATAATAAAAAATAAAATTAGTCCAAAAATCTAAGTAATGTATTTTCCTAATCATTAGCTTTTAAAATTAAGCAATAAGACATTTTAAAAAAGGAAAAATAAAACTAGTTCAAATTAAGATATTATCGAATCATTTTAAGGGTTAAAATATTAATAGATTGTTCATTGTCCTAATCAAATTCATTTTATAGGTTAGAAAATGAAACACATTAAAAGACAAAACATGAAACTGGTCCAGAAAGACCTTAAACTATTAATTGTTGTATTTGAATCCATTTTAAGGGTTAGAAAACTAAGCATATTAGACACTTGAAAATGAAATTGGTCCAAAGACCTTAAGATATTGACTGTCCAAATCAAATCCAATTTATGGGATAGAAAAATTAAGCATACATTTTAAAAGAAGAAAATGAGACTATTAAGTGTTTATATGAATCCAGTTTATGGGTTAGAAAGATTAAGCATCTTAGAGACTAGAAAAGAAGAAAATGAAATTTGTCCAAAGAACTTGAAGATTGTACTATTCAAATATATTTTACTGTTATCGAATTAAACACTGGATGAGAAAAAGAGAGAGATTCAAACTGATCCAAAAAGATTAAAGCTAACTCTGATCCAAAATTATTAAATAAAAAATAATTTTGAAAAAATAAATAAATTATTATATAACTAAATTAAATTTTATTATAAAAATTAAAAAAATTATTCATAATTAAATTAGTTTTTATTATTAATAAATAATTTTTAAATTAGTATTTAGTTAACTTTCAATATTTTAACTACTAATTATTTAAATTTTAAAATTGATAGTTAAAATTTTGATAATTAATTAAATATTAATTTATATTAGAACAAATTTATTATGGTTTATAGATATGGGAGTGATTTTGGTTTATAGGTTGGAGGTAGGTAGTTACATATTTAGAATTTGATATGAATATCCACAAGCCTACCTTTGTACCTTTAGGGCAAAAGTGTTCAAATATAAACATGTGTCAAAACAAAAAGAAAACTCTAATCTCCAATCTTTTCTTGAGAAAAAAAGACCATGTTTTTAGTCTGTTGCACTGGTGTCACCAATATCCCCTTTGTTTCTAATATCTGGCAACATATCCAGATTAGTTCGAACCTCTGCCACACTCTTGAGGATGCGAGAGAATCAGATGAATCACATTTGTTTTCTTTAGATATCATATGAAACCAAGTTGGTTTTGTATTTCAATCGGCGCTCCTGAGTTAGAACCATCTAAAAATTGTTTGAATTGGTAGACCTTTACACAGTCTTCTCCTTTTTAGTTTTCTTAGGGTAAATAAGTTTTAGGTTTTTATGGACTAATTAATGTGTGCCTTATTCGAAACCTGCTTGCAGAATCAGTTACGATAAATGAATGAATTATGTTAAGTAAGGAGAAACAATAAAATTTTGGGAAAATAGATGGGCTGCAGAGTTACTCTTAGTTAGAAATACCCTAAAATATTAACATGAAGTAAGAAATTAGGGAGAAGGGATTGACCTATATAGGTAAATAGGGTCTAGATAATACCTTAGACTAGACTTATAATTGTTGACGTGTCGGTGATGCTCTAATTTTTTTCCTCAAGTTTTATTCCACAAATGGTGGTGCTTGGTCGGTTAAAGATTACATGAAAAAGATACTCTGACGGTCAAGTGTTGTGAAAATATTGAATATTGGTAATTGGTAAAAACGTACCTTACACCTCCGAATAGGGTTTTATTTATAGTGTTGATCATGGACACTTGTCATGATGGGTCGGATATCAGTTATTGACTGATATGCATCGTGATCTTTGTTTAATAGGGAGGTACACTTACGTTGGAATATCTAGAGAATATTTTCAATTAATCAGTATTTAGCTAATTTGTTGGAGATATTTCCCGCATATTTCGGGATACGAATTATAACTCATTAAGTGTCATTGTTGTTGAAGATGGATGAAGTTTCTTCTCTACCTAGTTTTAGTGTGTGTTTGAAGTAGAAAATAGCTAGTTTGCTTTGAAGTTTGTAATAGGTTTAGATGATCTTGTATGTAGGCTTGTGTATGTGTAAGGTTGCCTTTTGCTACATGATCTATCCTAGATGCCTAACCAAGCCTAGAATAAGCACTTGAAGTGGTTAAAAGTTTTTCCAAAAGCTTTTGAGTTTTCTCCAAAAAAATCAGGATACTGCACAAAAATAAATCTGTTTCTCTGTAAAAGAACAGGTTTATTCTTTGGTCTGCTGAAAGGATTTTCGAAAATTAGTTAGGGCACCAAAGGTACAACTCAGACAGTTATTTCAGTTAGCTGAGTTGGCAGTTTTCACAAAATAAATCTGTTAAGTTCAAAACTGAATCTGTTGTTTTCATAACAGCTTTTCAACT
>Ga0123342_1007018_pt1 | contig 15192 bp, 11 predicted proteins | sample Turbeawhitnodule_FD_89960 | JGI IMG/M metagenome (GOLD analysis project Ga0123342, IMG submission 89960) | Root nodule microbial communities of legume samples collected from Mexico - Turtle bean Mexico white nodule | ecosystem: Host-associated > Plants > Roots > Nodule | place: Mexico: Nepantla... | reverse complement strand
TGCCTTGGCGACGCTTCCTCTTGGCGTCTCTACACCTGGGCGACACCTTGAGTTGACTTTGACTCTCCAGTCGTTGACTTAGACCTTGACTTAGTCAACGCCCTGATACGGGACGGTACACAAACAAAACAGATTGAATCAGTTAAATTGAATTCTGTTAAGGATTTTCAAAAAATAGTCAGTTGATTTTTCGAAATAACCGACTGAATTGGTTTGACAGAAAGTCAACCAAAGTCAAACAGTTTAAAAACCCTTCAAACAAGCTGAGAGAAAAACAACCGATTAAAACGAGGAATCAACAGGTTGTTTTTTCTGCTTCTCTTTGAAAACACATTTTTTCAAAAGGATTAAAATCAAATAACCTTGGATCAATTCTATGAGTGGATTACAAATTCAAACTACCCAAAACACACCCAGAAACCCATCATCAAAGTCTTTAAGCAATCCACATAGATTTGGGGACATCAAAGCCAATGTTCAACAAACGCCCAAAAAGGAGGAAGAAACTTCTCCGATTTAGGTGGCGCCGGACTTGGACTGTCTTGAAACTGCAGAGAAGCTGTCCAACCTGCATATGTATGTCGGGTCCGCAAAACTCTCCCCCTAGATCTGAAACGGAACAGGCACATTCACTAAAGGGTTGAACATGATTCAGATCCAAGTTTGAATAATTAATCAATTAAACAAGTTATACAAATTAAATGAAAGCATCATTCAATCGAATTCGTATATATTCATCAAATTAAGATTCAATCGATTTCTAATTTGATTTCTAAAATCATAAATACAAATTGCAATCATAAACTACATATACAAAGTTAGAGAGAAGAATAACAAACTCAGAGCATTAAACAATCAAAACTCAATTCGAATGGTTTGATTTTAATTTTATGAATTGATCCTAAAATATTAGTTCTCCATTTATGAAGAACATAAAACACAAATTTTAGGAAAAGAGGAAGTTGCAATTTCGTAAATTGAGAGAAAATAAGATGAATAGAAAATTTTTGAAATTGAAAAACTAAACAAATGAATTATGTCTACATGTGTATAGCACATTTAAGCTATATATATATATATATATGCAATTGAATTTAAGTAAACATGAGCCTAAATATGAACTCTAATTAGGTTTATAAGCCCAATTACAAAAGTCCAAGAAAAGATAAGGAAAAACAAATCTGTATGAGTTTCATTACAAAATTTTGCAAGTAGAGAACTTCAAATCCAACAAACCATATGTCCATTTTGAAACCCTGGAAAAGTAGAATGCAATGCAACTAGAATCAGTCAAAAAAATATCTATAAAAAATTATGGCCAAAATAGTAAGCAAATGTTAGATTAGCTTAAAATACAAAGTCAAAGGAAAAATTTTCTTTGAACCCAATTTATAAGTACTAAAAAGAAATGAGTCAAAAGCTAAAAATAAAACATCTGGAAAGTGCTTTCAATTTACAACAAAGTCATAAATACGTGCACAAAATGTATGTCATCAAAGGACCCAAAAAATGTGACCAACCTATCTAGAAAGTTATCAATATGATTACCGGACTCAATCTAGGCACAACAAAAACATTTATGAGTTGTGCAACCGATGAATGTCGTGTTATTGGATCTAAGGACGAAGATGCATTTCATTACTTCATCGATTCAGATTTTAAAGTAATAATTTCAATGCAAAATGATCTCATGGTAATCACCTTCAAAATAGAATATTTTATCGTGACGAAGACTGATTGACTAAGGGATCTTGATCGACATCTAATATTCGAAAACATTCAAGGATTGATAGATATAAAAAAGTGTCATACAACTGTATGAAGACCATATTGTCGAATTCTTAGGCGAAAGATTCAACCTCGTGGCTACATAGATTTATATCCCAAGTTTGGGAAGGAAACACCAATTACCGCACCATAAACTTGAATACTTCCTATAACATTTTATTCTATAGACCTTCCCTGAACACCTTGTAATGTAACCTTGACTGGAGCATCACCATCTAAACCAGTCCAACCTTATAAGAAGATGACCAAGAGCAAGAAACAATATTAGAGGCTAGGTCAAACATCTTAGGCGAGGTCAAAAGGCCCCACCATTCTTGAGAAGATCATCAAGAGCATAACAACAGAGCATGAGCCAGACTACTAGTTATTCTTTCTTTTAATATTTTTAAAGAGGTGTTAAATAGCATAAATTGGGCTTGTTCATGGCCCTCAGGAGGGTGAAACCCTAAATTCTAGAATGCATCACATGTGAAACCCACATAGTCACATTTTTTACACTAAGCACATGCTTAAATGTGTAAAATGTGTTCCTTGCATGCCTTAATCACAAGCCACTTATCACTATAAATAGGTGGTCACCCCCTCTTGTAAATCACATTGAATTTTGTGTAAAGAATCTCTGCTTGAGTGAATTTTTGAGTGTTCTAAAATTTACTTTGAGTCTTATCTTGGATGCCTTCAAGTGGTGACTCCTCTTCACTTATCTTGGATCCCTTCTCCAAGTGTTATGACTACCTCCATGCTTCCACCTTCATCGAATCCTCTTCATCTATCTAAGTGTTTTCATCCTTTCTATCTTGTTTTGTTCAATTCTCTTTATTCATTGTCTTTACTTGATGCTTCTTTTCATTTCCGCAACTTATCATCAATTATAGTGTGTGTATTTTTACTTTTCCTCTTTAAAGAGAACCTTCACACTTACTTAACACTTGGTTAAGTTTGTATCCAATGGCAATCCTTCTTGAGTTGTCACCATAATTATCAATTTAATTCCTAATCCAAGTGAACCCTATAAAAGTATGTGTAAATCTCAAATCAATTTAAAAAGCATTGCATGATTAACATTACCAAAAGAATTTTTATTCCACCCTCAGAGCTCAATTTTCAACCTTTTAAACTTATGTTGTAAAATAAACATAGGACAACCAACAACCGAAATAACCCAGTAGTATTCTAACTTTGATAATTTCTAAATGCTTCATAGTTAAAATTTAAGTAAGTTTCTTAGAGTCTTAGAATTGCTTTGTTGTTTGTCTTAAAAGTTTTGTTTATATTTAATTCCTAATTTGATTTAGCTTTCTTGAATTAGTCCTTTTCTTGCTTGTCTTTAAAATTCCTTAATTTTGTGTGGAGGTTCATTACTTTCCTTTTTAAGTGAATTGAAGAGTTTTATCATTTTTCATTTAAAGTTTTTTTCAAGATTTGTACTTGATGGTTTAAGAACACTTCTTGCTTTATTTTGAGTGAAGAGTAATCTTACCTTATATTTTCTTTTATTTTACTAAAATAGCCAAGTGATACACTTGTGAGAGTTTGTTTTAGTGTTTCCTTATTTGTGTGATAAATTTGGTTGATTCATTTTGTGCAAACATGCCTCACATTTCATCCCGGGAATTTTCGAAACCATCATCTCCAAACAAGTCCAATCCAATGGTGGAGATTGAAGAAACCAAGAGGGATTTGACCCAAAAGGAGGAGATCATTGAGGCACATGATGGAGAGATTGCAACGGCTAGAGGACTCCCAAGAGATACAAAATCATGGAAGAAGATGGGAGCCTAGAAGAGCAAGATATCAAATGAATTATTGGAGCCAAAAGGAAGAACGGAAGATTGGAGAATGCAATACTTGGAGAAAGGAGCCATCATCAACATCACAAGAGCCAAATGCCTAATGTTAAATTGCCTTGTTTTATGGAAATAGTAATCCTAATGTATACTTAGGATGGGAAGCTAAAGTAGAACAATTTTTTAGTGTGTGATGATGATAGCCAACGCGTAAAGTTAGCTTCCCTAGAATCATGCAATGGTGACATATAACTGTAATGGATATTGGACTAAACAAAAGGCCAAATGTGGTCTCTTGGAGTGATTTAAAGAAATCTATGCGCGAACGGTTCGTTCCTCCTCATTACAGGAAGGAACTCTTACTGAAGCTCCAACAACTTCAACAAGGAAATATTAGTGTAGATGAATATTTTAAGAACTTAGAAATTACTTTGACTAAAGTAAATATGCATGAAAGTGATGAGTCAAAGATAGCTAGATATGTGAGTGGGTTAAGGAGAGAACTTCAAGATGTTGTAGAATTATATGAGTATACCACTTTGGAAAAATTGGTTCACCTAACCATCAAGGTTGAATCACAACTTTTAAAGAAAAACTCTTTTAAAACTACTCATAACGATGACTTTTACAAATAATCTTGGAAGGATAAAAATAAATTTCCAAACAAAACTTCTCTTTCCAATTTTTCGAAAGAACCCACCCCACAACATAGAATTTCTAAAGACACCCCTTCTACTTCCATTCCTCTTTTACCAAAACCTCAAGTACAAAATGTTTTAAGTGTCTAGGTTTTGGGTACATTGTGGCAAATTGTCCTAGTAAAAGAACAATGATGGTCAAAGGGGAGGGAGTAGTACTAAGTCATCATAGTTCACAATCTTCTATGTTTAGCTCCCTTACCTCTCTGAAAACCCCAAGTGAGGATGTGTGTGAAGTACCTTGTGAAGGTGACTTATTGGTGGTAAGGCATATATGTTGTGTCAACTTCAAATTTTTTTTTGATGAAACTCAAAGAGAAAACATTTTTCATACTCGCTACCTTATCAACAATGAGTTATATTCCTTAATCATAGATGGAAGAAGTTGTGCTAATATGGCAAGTACAAGAGTACTGGAGAAAATGGGATTACCCACTATCTTTCATACAAAGCCCTATAAATTACAATGGCTTAGTGATGACTATTTTACAGGAAGTGTTCCGCGTCAGAAGTAATAATTTGTCCCTAAGGACGGATATCGAACCCACAAGGAACAGTTGAATTATAAAGTATAAGATTCACTAAATAAAAAACAAAATAATAAAGTTTGTTGGGAGTTTGTTATAATGATTTCAAGAATTATAAAGAAAGCAAGTCAAAGAGTTTGTTGGTTCAATTGGGAAAATTGGGTTTGAGGTTCATCATTCTTACTCTTTTGTATTTTTAAAAGCATAGTAATATTATATTCTTTGATTGATGTTGATGCCCATATAAAAGTCATTTATATAGATTCCTCGCACATAAAATTAATAAAAAAGTGTCCTAAATATTGATTCCTTGTATAGTTATAAAACTTCTTAGCATTATGATTAGATGTTGAATAACAATTAACATTTCAAATCTATTCCTAACATGCAAATATGTTAAGCATTATCATTTGGGTTAGAAACTTAGAGATACTTTTCAGTCAAATTTAAGAATTTAGATCATGATAAACAAACATTACAAATAAAATGACAATACCAATCATCAATAAAAAATAGAATCTTATATTTAAATATCACCTCAATACCACTTATTTTGGCCATTACAAGTATGGAAAGCAAGAAAAGTAGATCCAGGATGTTTATCCCTTATGGCTGCCTCCTCTAGGGTTTTCTATCACATTTTATTCTCCCAATGGATTCTAGGGTTATGACTCATGCCTCATATTTAACCTAGTTGGGCTTGGGCTAATTAAAACATGCCCAACATCTCTAGAGTGATCTTGCCTGGGCGAGATTGGGCTCGCTTGGGTGAGATCCTCTAGGAGCTTCTGGCTTAGGCAAATTTCGGCGAGTACTAGAGCGTTCCAACTTTCCCTTTTTTATCTTTTTTATTCTTGTTTTGCCCTTTCATCTCCATTTTCCCCTAGAATCTTGAAATTAACATAAATTTCGGAATAAATAATTTTTATTCAAATCATAATAACAAAATATGTAAAAAGATTTAAATTCATAAATTAGGAGTGATATTATAGTTATTTATCAAATAATATCCATAAGTGCATGTATTTTAATATGAAATATGGCAGTTATCACTTAGTGAAGAGGGTGAAAAAGTTGTAAACAAACAAGTACTCATAACATTTTTCATTGGAAAATATAAAGATGAAGTTTTGTGTGATGCCAATGTAAGCAACACATATTCTTTTGGAAAGGCCTTGACAATTTGATAGAAAAAATTTACATGGTGTCCTTACCAACAAAATTTCTTTCAACTTCTATGGGCACAAGATTATATTGAAACCTCTTTCTCCAAAAGAAGTTAATGAGGATCAAGTAAAAATTGAAAAGAAGAGAAAAAATGAAAAAGGTGAGAAAATTAAAGTCAAAATGAGTCTTATCATCTCTCCGCACACAGTAAAAAAGGTAATATTGGTCCGTCCCGAATTAAATAATGTTTATCCTATTACGTATTCTCCTTCCTTGTTTTCTCCATCTTTTGATAGTTCTAAATATTTGAAGTATTTGTTAGAGAAGTTTTGGGATATTTTTTCAAAACCTCCTAACGGTTCACCCCTTCTAAGAAGCATTCAAAATCAAATTAATATTATCCCTGGACATTCTCTACAAAAACCACTTGCATATAGAACTACTCCAAAAGAGTTTAAAAAAATAAACAAAAATGCACATGATTTTGATTTACCTCAAACATATCTAGACATTATTATCATTAATGTGAGCGATCTGACTATGTTATCTACATGAGTTCCAAATTCGTGGACGAATTCTCTCCAACCTGAGGAGTATTATGTAACCATGAATGGAGCCTCACCCTCTAAACTAGCCTAACCTTACAAGAAGATGACCAGGAGAAAGAAATAATATTCAAGACTATGCCAAGCATCTCAGTCAAGATCACAAGGCCCCACCATTCCTTGGAAGATCATCAAGAGCATAACACTAGAGAATGGACAAGGCTATTAACTATTCTTTCTTTTAATCTTTTTAAAAAGGAGGTGTAAAATAGCATAAATTGGGCTTGCTCATGGGCCATAGGAGGGTGAAACCCTAACTTCTAGAATGCATTACATGTGCAACCCACATAGTCACACTTTTTACATTAAGCATATGCTTAAATGTGTAAAGTGTGAGCTTAAATGTAAAAAGTGTGACCCCTTTTAGATCCACATTAGTGGAACATTTCTAGGAGTTAAGCTAGTTTATTTTTAATTTCAAAATTTCCCTCCAATTACATGGAACCTATCACTATAAATAGGTGGTCACCCCCTATTGTAAATCACATTGAATTCTTTGTAAAGAATCTCTGCTTGAGTGAATTTCTGAGTGTTCTAAAATTTCCTTTGAGTCTTATCTTAGATAGCTTCAAGTGACAACTCCTCTTCACTTATCTTGGATCCCTTTTCCAAGTGGCATGACTACCTCCAAGCTTCCATCTTCACCGAATCCTCTTCATCCATCTTAAGTGTTTTCATCCTTTTTATCTTGTCTTGTTCAATTCCTTTTATTCTTTGTCCTTGCTTGTTGCTTCTTTTCATTTTTGTAATTCATCATCAATTAGAGTGTGTGTATTTTTCCTCTTTGAAAAGAACCTTCACACTTACTCAACTAATTGGTTAAGTTCGAGTCCAGTGGCGATCCTCCCTTAGTTGTCACCATAATTATCAATTTAGTTTCTAATCCAAGTAAAACCTATAAAAATATGTGTAATTCTCAAATCAACTCATATCTTGTGAACACTAAGTGATATGAGTTGCTCTTAAGATTGCACATTTTATGGGTTTCTCTTTGTTTATAAGTTTTTGTTTTAAGCAGAATATGGTGAGAGACCCAAAGAAGATCCTCACTAGACACGAACTTACCCAAGTGGTTAAGTAAGTGTGAAGGTTCACTTCTAAAGGGCAAAGAGAAAAATACAAGTATGGTGATCATGATGATGTAGGTGCGGAATTTAAAGAGCATAAAGGGAAAGAACACAATACATAAACCAAATAAGGAAAGAAGAAATGGAATGGAAATGGCGCAATTGAACAAAAAATAAAATATGAGAGTTAGAGAAAGCTTATGCAGGGAGGCAATGAATCACACCACTTAGAGGATGGGCTACTCCAAGATGAGTGGTGAAGGCCTGACTTGAGGTGTTATGCACTCAAGAAAAGATCCAAGGATAGGAGACTCAACTCACTAAACACTCTGACAGAGTTTTTTTTTCTATTCAAAATTCAATGTGTCAATACATGGGGGAGTGCACCCTTTGTATAGGAAGGAATGACTTGGAGAGCAAGATGAGAGAGGGATAGAAATGGGAGAGGAAAGGGGTGGTTTAGGGTTTTCCTCCAGGTCAATGACATCCCCTTAGGCTTAGTTTCTAGAAAATAGGTTAAAAAACCCTAATCCTTGGTGCATTGTCATAAAAAGTGGGGTTTGGCACAAGCACAAAATATACTAAGTGTACCCTACTCTAGCTAATTCTTCTATTTGGACCCCCAAAGTGAGTCCAATTTATTTACATAAACTTCTCTTGTGGAAAGACTAGAAGGAAGAATTTATAATATTTCGAATTACATCTGGTTCTTCTTTTGTTGAGGCTTTCTCGAAGTTTGGTGGGACTTGGCCTTGTATACCGAGATAACTGACCTACTTGTGAAGTGTTTGTTATGTCCTTAGTCATCTACTTGTCGATGTGGTTTGTATCACTAAGAACATAAGACTCAAGTAAAGTAGACAATGAAATTTTAAAAGACAAACATACAAAATTTAAATGACAAGAAATCCAATAGGCCAATAAGGTAATTGACTAAATCTATTTATAAGTCAATTAGCTATTTATATATTTATAGTATAAATATATTCTAATTAATGTTATATTAATCAATTTAGAATTAATTTAATCAATGATAATTCATCGTTTAATTAAAGTAAAGTATTAATCCATTTTTCTCCATTTAATATGATTTCTAATTCTATTGAAATTAATTATGCTGTTGTTATATTTAATTGTATTTTTGAATTAAAAAAAATTACCATACTTTTAATTCTTTCATGTTATGTTTTTGATAAATTTCTAATTATCAATTTATTTTATGAAATTGAACCTAATATTTAATGAAACCCTAATAACATTTTGTTTTGAATTGTTAAGTCTTTTAATGTAAAGTATAACCTAAATATTGGGGAGTCTTTCTGCGAGGAAGTCTTTTCGACGTTAAAGCATCCTCACCAATACTGAAATATACTTAGAAATATCAAATCAAGCTACAAATTTTGTCCCAGTACAAGAAAGAAACAATAAACAAACACTTGTGTACTTTTTTTTAGCAAAGAATAAAATTAATAAAATTAAACTGAAGCATTTTAGAGATGCTCCAACCCTTGTATGGTCTAAAACCTTACATATATACCAGATGCTACCAGAGAGATTACAAACGCATAAAAATATCACTTTCTAAACACATAAACAAATTATACTTTGATATAAGAATGCTTAAAGAGTTGCAGCACCACAAAACCTCATATGCTTACCTTCTTAAAGATTGCCTTTTGCTACAACATACATGCCTTTTTCCAAAAGTAAAACTACTTCTAATCACCAAAATACTTATACCAATCCTTTTAGTAACCTCTCATCTGCAGAAAAGAACATAGACCAACCTGTCCAAACCTTCTCCTCTATGGGGTATGAGGTGCAACCTTGTTGCTAACAACAACTTACACTGCAGAGTAACTCTCCTTATAAAATCCTCTCTTCCTTTCTCCATAATTTCCTCCATCCTTCCTCAAATAAGCCAACCAGGTACTCCTTCTTTTGCCTCTGCTTCCCAACCTAACCAAAAAACATTTCCAAGACTTAGTCCTCTACAGCTTCATTTGCCATAGCTTATGCATTGCACCACTATAGTAAAAATCTGCACCAAAAAAACTCAACCTTTCACACCTGTCAGCTAGCTCAAAGATATAAAACCAACCCATAACATTTGACAGCAAGAACACATGCAACAAATTAATATTTCATTGCCAACAACACCAAGCAAAGAGCAATGAGATGTGGAACAAGTAGGGCTTTTATGCTATTATTTTGTTGTCATGTTAATACAAGTTAAAGGGGGATAAAATCCAATAAAAAAAAGAGAATTTGGCATTCCTTACTTTATGTTTCATCCATGCCCATGACTGAACTCGTGCCATAATAAGAATTTTCTCGGCGTCTATCTTTGCTTAGTTGAAAATAACCTTGTTTCTATGTTTCCAAATAAACCATATCACTGAGACCCATAGACTTTTCCACAATTTATTCCCTTCTTTATTAAAGCATATACAAGAGAACTGTTCAAAATGATTAATCAACTCGTTGTGACTCACCAAGTTAATCCCAAGCCAGCTAAAGCACATATTCCAAAATTTAATTGATACCTTACATGAAACAAAAATGTGTGAAGTGGATTCCTCCTCCTTCCCACAAAATACACATAATGTGTCACCCACCATCACACCCCTTTTGTGTAGGTTCTGCTTAGTTTCTATCCTATCCGTTAAGGCCCTCCACACATAAAACTGAGCAAAGGGCATAACCTTTAGATTCCAAAGATATGCAAACACCTCAGATACCCCCCCAGATTCCTGATTTGCTAGCGTTTTATAAGCCGATTTTACCGAGAAACTATATGAGCGGGGGGGGGGGGTTGTTCCACAACCATAAATCATTCTTATCTGGATATAAAGATACCGATGATTTACATGCCATAAACTCTTCTACCATAGATTTTTCTCACTCAAACCATTATCTTCTCCAACAAAAAGCCCATACCCACCCCTCCCTAAATCAATTTCTGAAACTACCAATAGGTTTATCTTTAAGCATGGAGTTGTTGTATATTCTAGGGTATCTCTCTTAGAGTTGAGAGTAGGTTAGCCACTCATCTTCCCAAAATTTGAACTTTCCCCAGATCCAACTTGCCAAACCATATTAGAGTTGAACCATCTGTTTCCATGATTAGAGATGCTAACTTTAAGATAAATCATTCCACCATCTGGATTTGTACACAAATCGACCCAATGTACTTGAATTTGCCATCCTCCATAAACCATACTTCGATTATAGGATATCCTTCCAGAGGCCAATCTCAGAAGAACCCATTCTCCATAACCATTTAGCCAAGAGTGTCTTATTAAACAGGTCAATGCGCTTAACACCAAGGTCACCCTCCTCTTTCGATTTACAAATGTTCTTCCAGCTAGTCCAAGCGATTTTTCTCCCTTCCACATCCCAACCTCACAAGAAATTTTTCTATATTTTTGTGATTTCCTTACACACTCCTATCGGGGACAAACACTTGTGTACTTCATTAGTCAAACTCTTCAAAGGCTTGAAACACGTTACCAAATGAATGCTATTATGTGAGAAAGTGTAGGAACTTCCAGGAAGATGATAACTTGATATATTACATGTAAAAAAAAACTTCATCACATGGTCTCCCATTGGCCATATGCAACATGAGGAAGGGACATTGTCGGGATATTCTCACTTGCCAAAGGACATTGCAAATTACTGTTAATAGTCATTGATTATTTGATCAAGTGTATTGAGGTTGAATCATTAGCTATAATAACACCTCAAAAAACGAAAAATATTGTTTAAAAAAATATCATATACTGATATGGAGTTCCACAGACAATTATTATGGTGAACTACCGACAGTTCATCAACAAAGGTTTAGTTGACTTCTTTGAGGGCCTTAACATTTAACACATAACCAACTCAATGGAGAACTATCAAACCAACAAATATGCTTAGATGACAAACAAAGTTAAACTAACGAACTTAAAAAGAGATTGGGAAGTGCGAAACTTCAGGTACCTACTCGTACCTCCGCACGTAGCCGAAGATCATTTTCAGTCTATCCTAACAACATTGAATCTTTGTTATTGAAACTACCATTTTCATTAACAACTGACGTGACTTGGGGCTAAAATCACTCTCAAAGTTGAGTCAAACCTTAAAACTCTCTTCCTAAATCCATAACCACCCACCTAAGAACTCTTCGAAACCTAAAGACAAATGCATTGCTGACATAATACTTGAAGCCAAACCTTCACACCTAGATACTTCTTACACTAAAACATGCAAGTGGTTCTCAATGGAAATGACCCGTATCCTACTCATAGAAATTAAAAAGGAGGCAACTCAATTGTCATAACGTTCGCATCTGTTAAATCTATTTAATGTAATGGTCACAAAAATCAATGTTCCTACTTTTCTGTGAATCTCATATTGGTGACACAATCATTAAATAAATGCCAAAAGTCATATATAAATCATTTTAGTATTAAAGATTGTCATAGTACACAAATGATACCTCAACAAGATATCAACAAAACATGACAATTTTTTTGTAACTCTTCATCGCAACCTACTCTTCAAGCTTTGGGGACCGTTGTATGAGTAACATCCCAACATGATATTGGTCAGAGATGACAAATTTTCTTACAACAATTCTTAACATAAAATTACCCTTGAGTTGAGGGACTAGTGTATGAAATGTTATCCATGATAACCATAATGATCATAACATCTTGGCCTCGTAAAGTAATATGCATTGCATAAATAATTATATGAAATAACTTATTAGGACAACTTGAACACTTAACGTAGTCTAATCTAATTAAAAGGTCATTAAAGTTTATAAATAAGAAGATTTCAAGTTATGCAATGCTTCATTGTTACACATTTATTACTATATTTGTGTGTCTCAACTAAGAATGACAAATGAACCGTTCTTACAAATTGTCAAAACTCTTAATGGGAACTCTTCACATTGATTGGGTACGGGTATGAGTATGAGTGATATTTGGTTTTTTAAATTGGATATGGGATAAGGATGGGTATGTACCTATCCACACATCCGCGTTCACATACACATCTCAATACTTATTCACCTTCATATTCATTGTTGTTTTAAATTACTAAAACACATTTAATTTAGCCGGAACTTACAAAAATTATATTAACTTTTCTTTGATTTTTAGTTTCGTAACTTATTTATAGGTTAAATATTTAATTATTTTTACTCTTTTTTATAACTATTTGACCTTTATCTAATCGTTATTTCATTATCTAATTTAATATTTATATAATTATAATTTCTTTCTTAATATTTGACATTAGAGAAAAGAAAGTTTATATCTTTTTGATGTTGAATACTTAATATTATGTTTCCTTTATTGTGATTTTTATTTTTTTTTAAATATTTAATTAATATTTATAATGATAAAAAAGGGCAAGTACGAACACAGTTATACCCAGTCCCCAATGAAAATAAGGATGAGACAAAAATTTCATTTCCGTCGATACATAGTTAGGATGAAAATAAATTTTTACTTTGAGAATAGAGATGCAATAGTCAAAACCAAACTCATTCCATCATCTTAACTATCGTGAGTGTCAAATTACTTTACAAGCATATCTATTACTCTCCAAATCTAAAGAATACATCTCAAATGACAAAAAAAAAATACATTACAAATGGAGAAATTTTTTTGAGAGAAGATATATATACACACTGATAAAGTCATCCCAATATTTATATATTTATAAGACATTTTTATGTTTGATATATATATATATATATATAATTAAATATTTTAAAGATGATATTCTTTCTTTTTGTCTTTTCAATATATTAATCCACATTTAAATCTCAATATTTAATTATCTTTTCGTAAGCTACATATGATAAACTAAAAAATCTCAAATAATTCTATATCATGTCTTTTGTAATAAAGAATTTCTCACTTTGATATTTTTTATTTATTTTAAATTATGAAGTAATTTTTCCTAAAAAACAAAACCTCTCAAACAAGTTTATCCAAATCCCTATAAACACATCACAATTTGTTGAATTTCTTCATTGAAGAGTGTAAATTTTGATTTTGTTCTAATTACCCATTACCGCTATGTAATACCTGCTCTAACGCAGTGATGAAGGAATATTTTTACGAATAGTTTATCTTGGACTCTACGCTAAATATTTCCATTTTCATGAGCCAAAAACAGCAATATCCAGATATTGCCTTTTTACACATCGTACACTAGAACTACAATTGAAAAAACTTTAGGAGTAAAAATACTTGCAAATACAATTACAAGTAAAACACTATGTAATTAATGTAATAAAAAACCGTGCTTCTTGTCCACTTACAATGGCCTATATTCCCGATAATCTGACAACCTGAACGCTTCTTATGGTTCATGCACCTCTGGATTCTGAGTACCCTGTTTCGGACCTTGAACTGAACAGACATCACACATTAATATTTACTAATTTCAATTTATATATTAATCAGCATGTTTAGGGCATTCATGAGACAACCCCATTGCTTTTGCTTAAATATATACTATATTATATCCGTTATTGATTTTTTTATGTCTGCAATGCAGCAGGCCTGGTAGCTGTGTTTGGTCCATTACAAGCTACTGTAATTAATCCATGGAGTGGACAATAAAGTAATATTGAATGCGGATATTCTCATGCGTTGAATGTTTGAAAGTATTTCAGCATGTTTCTATTTGAGGTTGGAGACATATTTTATAAGTGGGGGAGTGATTATCTAAAGTCTGCTTCTGTTAACTGTATTTGTTTGTACGGGAATTTTTTTTGGTTGATTATAAAAAAATCTTAAATATAAGTTCAATAATTAATCGTCTGGTTAACTGTTTTTTATTGAGATATTCAGTTCCTATTATATTAGTTATTCATTCTTATTAAAACTCAAATTCGAAATTTAGTTTGAAGTGGCATTTTTTTAAAATCAAAATTTTCATTAATTTCGTAATTATTAAATTATTATTAGTTCTATGTGTCTGTGGATAAATTCATAGATAATTCTACATATTTCTCTTTAATTTTTTATAAATGATAAAGAAGTTTTAATTATTAAACTAGACAAATTTTATTATTATGTTATAATTATTATAATATAAACATTATTAATATTATTTAAATGTTTAATATCATTTATATTATTAATTTTATTAATATTAGTATTATTATTCAAATTAATAATATTATCAATTATAATATTATTAATCATAATACTAATATTATTTATATTATAAATCATATTAATAATATTAGTAATAATAATATTAATATTATTAATATTATCAATACTATTAATATTATTAACACTATTAGTATTATTGTAAGGACCGAGAAAAATAGTCTTAGAGTATAACTCAAAGAAAATTTAACCACTATACCAAGCAAAATCTTTAGTATGATTATGATTTTCATTATACTTATTATTATTAACAATATTAACAATATTAATATTAATAATATGAATATAATATTAATAATATGAATATAATATTAATAATATGAATATAATATTAATAATATGAATATAATATTAATAATA
>Ga0123342_1007017_pt1 | contig 15194 bp, 10 predicted proteins | sample Turbeawhitnodule_FD_89960 | JGI IMG/M metagenome (GOLD analysis project Ga0123342, IMG submission 89960) | Root nodule microbial communities of legume samples collected from Mexico - Turtle bean Mexico white nodule | ecosystem: Host-associated > Plants > Roots > Nodule | place: Mexico: Nepantla... | reverse complement strand
TTTCAGTGAAAGTTTGCCAAGGTACGCGTTAATTCAGTTAAGATTCAAACGTTCCAAGGAATATTTTTATACGCTTTCAATGCGCTTTAACGCGTTTTAAACACGAGAGATGTATAAAAAGGGACCTTGGGGCATTTGAAAAGGGATCCGAGTTTTGAGCTAATTCTCGCAGTTTTACACAGAGCACAAACCCTAGTTGTCTTCGCTGCGCACCCACTGTGACCACAAGACGATTAGGGAAACACAGTTTTAGTCATTCAGCATAGTTTTCGACCACCTTTAGAGGGTGTGTCACCTTTGATGTTTCTCGCTAGCTGACTTGATCGTCGGAGTGTAAACGGCCGCGAGGGCGCCCCTTTGTTCACTTCTTTTCAGGTATCACATACGAAGCGTAGCGAAGGTGCCCTAGCTCGTAAGGACAAGCCACACGCAAAGACGACCCTGGTCAACCGGCGGGAACACTCATTGAATTGATCGTTAACCCTTATGATGAACATTTATGGTATTAAAAGTTCGGTTATAGAATACTGATAATCACTTCAAATTAAGGACATTCCCAATTTTGTGACAGGTAAATACAATATCTTTTTGAATAAAATATAGTTTCTGCAATATACTTGTGATATTTTGTAATGTAAAAGTTAACGTAATGCAAACTACTTTTCATAATGTATGAGAGCATAATTATATTGTGGAGAAGAGTTTCCCAAATTGAAGAAGTGGCAAAGGTGATAGAAAATAGAGATATTATGAAAAATGAAACAATGAGGGTGTGAGGAGAAAAAAGTGAATATAAATAGCATCTTTTCCTTGGGTCTGGGCTGATATTGATCTTCCCATTACACCCAATATCTCATAGTGGGCCTCAAGTAGAGATACTGAATGCAATGAATAGAGGCTTTAACTTGGAAGTTGGAAGCCATGACATGAAGCTTAGTAACGATTGTGAGCATTGTTGGTGGCATAAAGGAAGAGGTTCATGAGTCCTTAATGGAGCATTGATTTCTGATCTCCCTTCCTTAGCTTGAAACAGAGGTTGTGGGAGGTTCTTTTAGGGTCTGACAAGGTGTAGCCTGAAATAAAAAACGAACATGGATAGACTAACATGGCATTGCAAGCAAGGAAGCCCTACACTAATACAAAGAAGTAGCAAACAAGGAGTATAACACTGGCATCAGGTACATTCTTTGTCTTTCCTAAAAATACAAACAAACTTAAATACATTTTTCAGCCATGAATGACACTTGCACTCTTTGGTCCCCTCTTTAATGAATCCATTTCATTCTTGAAGATTTATATTCCAGTTTGGACACGAACACTCCACCTATACCGTTAACATGACCTCTGGTATTGTACCTTTCCATGCAATATGGAGGGGGACCAGTATCGTGTATTGACCCAATTTATGACTAGTTAACCCACCAAAATACCCTCCAATCTTCTTCTACACAGCCTTCTGGGGAGCACACATAAACCATATACACATTATACATATTTATTTCTTACCGGTTTACCAATCTCCACAACAATCCATGTTTATCATGCTATCCAATATTATTCAGAATTCTAGGGTCAATTTTAGATCTGGGGTTTCCAGATCAGAACCCATCATGCCCTTCAACTTTCTTTTTACCTTTGCAGTATCACATTTTGTACTATTTTCCTCTTTGCATTGGGGAATTCATGACCATTTTAGCTTTGGTTGAAAAATGATTCTTTTTTCTTTACCCCTGAGACATGGTACATCAAGGGCTTGCCTAGAAAACGATGGATACACATGGTGCCAAACTGAAGCCTAGACTATGGAGCAGGCCCATGTTCCGGTTTCCATAACCATGAAATAGAAACAATTATAAGAAACAACACAAATCAAAAATTGTACACTAATCCAATGTTACACAACCTCTTTAGTCGATGGGCCACTTGGATTTTCTACATTTGGATGCACGTAATCGTGACCCACAACAAGCTTTTTCCACTCCCAAAAGCTTCTTCCTTTCCAATTCCTTTCAAGGCCTCTACTATCCCTTTCTTTGCAGAACAAAATTTTAACCAAAATTGAATCATATAGCACTAAACCAATGAGCCAATCAGCATCACACATGATATCACCACTTCCACTTTCTAAACTATATACTTCCTTTTTACAACTAAGTTTGTTTTCATGCTTTAGCTTACAATTACAACTTATATATACCAGTGCTTTTACTTTACCCTATAAAAGACCCACTCGGTCTTGGTTAGTTTTACTGTTGGTGTTGTTGGAAGTGCGTGCCCCATGCATGTCTGAAACCCTTTTCCCATGATGGCCACGTTCAATGTGGACTCGTTTTAGTTTTGGTGTGTGAGGCATTATATATGTCATCATGTAATCCACGTGGAGGAAGAAGCTGTGCCTAAAGCCCAGAAGGCATAAAATCTCTGCACCAAGTTGCCTACGTGGAAGGGTGTTTGTTTAGAGACCAAACCTAAACAACAGAAAACAGTGATCACTATGGTTATTTTAACAGCACACATTGTTTTTGTTTAGCCCTTAATTGGTGTCACAGTTCCACAATTTCATTCACTTCTTCTACCCCACTCTTTTGCCTTTATGCCAACTTTTTCCTCTCCTGTGGCCCCAACCCCCTCACCTCCAATTCCAAATACCCCTCTCTCTATTTATTATCCTACAAACAAAGAGTGCCAAAACAGACACTCATAGAGTTATCTAATGTCTCATCCCCACACTAGAGAGAACTAGAAAGGATTCAACACCTTCACAGACACAAAGAAACACACCCTCAAGCACACACACAGAGTGAGAGAAGGATGGGGAATCACAGGTTTAGATTATCAGATATGATTCCAAATGCTTGGTTTTACAAGCTGAGGGATATGGGAAAGGGAAGAAAGCTAAACACCACACTCTCTGGGAAGAAGAAACAATCTTCATCCACTTCAACCACACATTCATCAAAACCAAACCAACCCCTCCACCAATACAACAACAACCCCAGAAAGTCCTACTACATCACAAGAGACCTCAAAACCTCACCCTCAAACACCCCAAAGTTTTCCCCTCCAAGAAAATCAACCAAACAAAGAACCAAAAGAAGAGCCCCAAGAACCACAAAACTTGTCTCCTCAGGCTGTAGCTGTCGCACCACCCTCGAATCCATGTGGACCAAATCAGATTCACCACAAGAACACTCTTCCTCATCCCCATTTGACTCCTCACCAGAGTCAGAGTCCCCAGAATTCAGAACAGACCGTGTTCTCCCGTGTTCTTCATCATTCGATGAAATGGTTTCCTATTCAACCACCTCTTGCGCCTCTTGCAGGCTTAACACAAACAAAAAGAACACCACCAACGACATCATCATCGACGTGGACAAAAACTCCATACCAAGAAAAGATAACAAGCTTGATGGCTACTACAATTACAACAACAACCACAACAACGACTATGATGACACCTTCTCAGAACTTGAGCTTCCTCCTATCATAACCAAGCCACCAAAGTTGCTAAAGAAGAGAGAACTCAAACAAGGGTCGTTGAAGGTGAGAATTGTGAAGGAAGAGTCTGCAATGAAGGAACAGAGGAACAATGGTTCTGTGAGGCGGTTTTCTGTGAATTCTCCGGGGGTGAGATTGAGGGTCCACTCACCCAAAATCGCCGGCTGGAAGGGGCGGAAAAGTGTGTCGTCGACGGCGAGTTCTGGCTCCCGGAGAAGCCTCTCGGAGAGTTTTGCGGTTGTGAAGTCTTCTTTTGACCCACAGAAGGATTTCAGGGAGTCCATGGTGGAGATGATTGTGGAGAACAACATAAGGGCATCCAAGGACTTGGAGGATCTACTTGCTTGCTACCTTTCTCTCAATTCAGATCAGTATCACGACCTCATCATCAAAGTCTTCAAGCAAATTTGGTTTGACTTGACTCAACCAAGGTAATAATAAATGTTAAAGATGCTAAATTACAGTCTCTCATCAAGGTTTCAAGCAGTCACAATCTCATCAATTGCAGACAAATACAGTCGAAATTGCAGTCACAGTATATTTATGAAGAGCTTAAAATCTCGAGGGTGCAACCAAAATCTTAGCTACTGTTTGTTAAAACACTGGCTGCATTTGGAATAGTGTGCAAAATATGGTTTAGAATTATGGCTGATGCAGCTGTAATTACGATAAGATACTTAAGGTTTTCAAAATTGCAAGGTTAAGTTTGCAATTGTGCTTTTGGACTGCAATTTCGAAACCTTTAGAGTGGACAAAATTCTTAGTTTATAGACTTTTAATTTTTCTCATAAAATTTTATCTCTGTAATTATGCATGTAATATATTATGGTAATCAATTTGAATAGACTGTAGTGCTAAGCCAAATGAACATTTGATTATGGAAGTCTTAAAATGATTACAAAGTCTCTGCTATTTCAAAGGGTGTTTTTTCTTCTTTTTTTTTATTTTGTATTTCTTGTGAGGGAATTGTTTATGATGAATCTAATGGGAAATTTCTCTGCTTTGGCTTGATCCGTGGGAAAAGAAAAGGGGTTTGGCGAATTTTTGTCACAAAGGGAATTAAATAATTTATGATTTTATATGCTGCAGAGGGGCATAGAGACTGTGTGGTAGGGTCATTGGCAGGTAACCGTGAAGAATGGTTTCTACAGGGACATTGTTTTATGTGTGCATAGGAAGGCAAAAAAAACTTGGGCATGCTGGTTTTGTTTCATTTTACTTAAGCACCAAATTTGCGTCAGAATTTCAGTACCCTCATAAACCTAAAGTAGTTTGAGAACAAGACATAGAACTGCACAAAATTGTATAAATAGTTAAGAAGGGTCCCTCATCAGCATCATATGCAATAACTGACAGCTTCTTCTATTGAACTTTGATATTTTTACCCAAAAGAAGTTCCCCTTTAAGTACAAGCTCTAGATTTCACGTCTTTGGTCACAAATTTTGAAGGGTTTGCCTTTGTGCTTATCCCCAAGCCAGACCAAACCAGACCATGCAGCTTTTAAGATCTCGCATGCCCATTTTCCATCTCAACACAACACATCACAACACACACACTCACACAACAAGTATTGTGAAAAACCCTTCACGGTTCAAAGGTGGGGGAAAAGGTTTCATAGCCGTACACTATTTTAAATTGGAGGAACCATTTTTTCTGACTACCAATATCAGAAATTCAAATTGATACACTGTGCCTTGCGTTAAACCCTATGAACTGTGGAATATACAATAAAGCTCTCTAATTTCTTGAACCATGTCTAAAGGTGGACATTTGATTTTCAAAAGGTAAAGTTACTTCGATTATTTCAAAAGCGGGTGCAGACTTTAACCACAAAGGCATTGAGGGTCCTTCTGGTTAGGACTTAGGACTTTGTCATGTGCCATAGACTCTGTTAGTTTTCTAATTTAGTCACAAAGCATTTCACATATTTTTTCATTTAAATCTATGTTTGGTTAACTTTAATATTAAACCAAAGAGTTGAAAATGTTGACTTCAACTATCCCAATTGAGTTTCCACATTTGTGTGGACATAGTAGCATTATCCCACACTTAAAAGATAGTACCAATTCATAATGCTGTTGTCGCTTTCTAACTTGACAAATTACTCAAAAGATGAAGAAACCCTCAAATTATTCAAACTACTTAATCATGTTTCTCATATTTCCCTGTAAACCTAACTTTAGGATCTCACCTTTGTCGTGGTAAATTCTTTTAAATATGAGCAAGTATTATAAAATATCCATCCACAAAAAGTGTGTACTTTTCTGTATCTGAATAACTTATTCAAAATAATTTGATTAATGGTTGGTGATATTGAAGAATTATGAGGTGAACAAAAAATCTTAACATCTGATAGAAGTACTCAATGTTTTGCGGTACCATATACTGAATCCTCCTTCAAACAATATCTATTTTATTTATGGACAATAAATGCCCTGATATTTAAAGACAAGTGGGAAGAGGAAAACAGGGACAGCATATAAGACAGTATTTTTATATAACTATATATGGCAATTCATACTATATCTTTAACTTTTATATGGATATAATATATGGTATGACAGCTCAAATTAACTTTTAACTCTGTCTCTTCACTATTTATATAAATGATTGAAGTTTTAAGATGCTAGTTGTTTGTGGTGTGAAGTTTAGAGAGAATGACATATCCCTAACACAAGGGTAGCAACACTCATTTCCCAATAACCCACTAACCATGCTTCTTATTATACTACCATATTTGTTGCATTATTGTTGCCAATTTTTGTTATATACATTTTTGTAGGAATATCAAATACATAATATGCATTAATTTGTGGTTGGATGTTCGCCATTTCAAGAAACCAAATGGATGAATGAACCAAAAGAGTTGTTCTATTTTAGTAAGTGATTTTGAGTTTTATATCCGTAATAGTGTTAGATATGAACATAGAAAACTTTTCTTTTGTACCCTCTTGATTTTAAGTCAAACTATATATGTTTTAGATCCATCGTTTTAGTTTGACACATTCCTAAATATTATGTCAAATTTGTAAACACAGGGTGAACATATACCGTTCAATCCTCTCATCAAAGACATTTTTCAGGCATTCGTAGAGAATAAGAAGAATTCAAGTTCGATTTTAAGTGGTTAGACCTTATTTATTTTCGAACATTTCAAATTCAAATCTGATAAGATAATATCTCTAGAATTAATTGTTATACTCGGAATATTGTTTGTTTTAGAGTTTAAAATTTTATTGTGGTTTTATCCTTAAAATATATCTCAAATGATTAAGGATAAAAAATTGTATTTTAATCTTGATTTCTAATGTTGAGGCTTTTTTCAAGAAATAATGTCAATATTTTATTCAAAACGTCTTTTTAAAACAAGATCATTATAGAATTTCAAACTTGAAAGTGTACAATACCTTAAATATATCCTAAAAATGCTATGCAAAAATTTACTTAAATGGAAAAAAAATATAAAAAGTAATAACTATATTAAATTTTTCATACAAAGTTAAAGAGATATGAAAAAATTTCATAAATATGTTTAAAAATATAATTGAACATATAATCCATTGTATAATAAATATTAATAAAATATTTGATATAATGAACTATATTATAAATACTTTACTAATATTTATATCTATTTAGGCTATATAACTAATTATGTCACATTTGTAAAATTATTACATTATTATAATAAAATAAACAATTAAAGTAATAAATAAATGAAAGTAAAAGTATTAATGAAAACTAAATATATTTTCTTTTCATTTATTTATATTTTTTCTTTAATTCAGATAAATTTACTTTATATATTTTTTTTCCTACTCTCTTATATGTTGTCTTCTGATCCAAACAAAACATTATATCTTCAATATAAGAAAAACTAATATATAAGTTGACTATGATATAACAATAATTTAGATAATCACTCTTTATATAGTTTTTAAATAACACTTGTTAGAGTGTTGTTAGATTTCCGTTATGCAAGGTTACCATTATGTAACCACTTTATTGGGTGTGTTCTTATCTATATATTTACCTATCTCACTAGTGTAACGCACACTTTCCTGAATACATAATAAAGAAGTATTTTTCATTTCCTCTCTGCATGGCTCTCTGTTACTCCTAACATGGTATCAAGAGCAAAAACAATACTTTTGTTGCCTTCTTCTCTCATATCTTCTTCCACCTACATTGAGGGAACGTCCCCTCCATCATGGGGTCTTCTGTTCCAACCCTCCATCACTTCACAACCCCTATTTCTCTCAAGCTTTCAAATGATAATTTCCTATTGTGGAAACAACAGGTTCTTGCTATCTATTGACAAAATATCTTGATGATTATGCTATACCCTCACATTTTCTTTCTGATAAGGATGACTCTTCTTCTTCCTCCAATCCTGCTTACTCCTTCTACAAGCAACAAAACAACCTCCTCATTGCTTGGATGTTAGCCTCTATGATCGTTCCTTTCCTGACAAAAATGGTAGGTCTTCAATCTCCATCTCAAATCTGGTATACTTTACCTACATATTTTGCTTCCAACACACGTGCCCAGATCAAGAAATTCAAATTGCGCCTCAAGACTCCCAAGAATGATCAAACTATTGGTGCCTACGTTTTAGACATCAAAAAACTGTTGATTCCCTAGCGGGCATAGGTCCTCCTATCACAGTTGAAGATCAGGTAGAGGCCATTCTTGATGGTCTTTTTGAAGACTATGATCCTTTTGTGGCTTCCATCATGCCTCGGTCTGAACCATACACTGTCAATGAAACAAAAGCTCTTTTGTTGGCACAAGAAGAACATCTTGACAAACACAGTCTTCTTAATCCTCTTGCCTCTCCTGTAGCTACTGTTGTTGCCTCATGGAACCCAGTGCATTCAAGAACTCATAAGTCTAAGAACATGTTCAATAATTTTTGTGGAAACCGTGGCTCCTCTCGTTTAGGTTTTTTCATGGGTCTCATTCTTCCAACTACAGACCTCACCAACATGACTCATGGAATTATTCTTCAACCTCATCACGACCCACTTGTCAAATCTGCAAGAAACCCAGGCATATTGCTAAGTTCTGCTGGCAATAGTATGATCAACACTCTTCCACTAAGGCTCACGCAAATTTCACTCAACTGCAAGACACTGAGTCCAAGGTCCATCCCGACCTTGACGACCCTCTGTGGTACCCACACAGTGGTGCCACACACCATATCACGAACAACTCCTCTACTTTCACTAACAAGAATTCTTATGACGACATTGACACAGTAAAGATGGGTAATGGATCAGGTTTGAAAATCTCTGTTATTGGTTATGCTCATCTTCGTTCCTCTATTTCCATTAACACTCTTGTTTTAAAAGATCTTCTTCATGTTCCTGAAATTACTAAGAATCTTATCAGCATTTCAAAATTTTGTCGTGATAATAACATTTTCTTTGAATTTCATTCTAACACATGTTATGTTGTTCATCAGGTTACGAAAAGAGTTCTACATCACAACATTCTTAAAAATGGCTTGTATATCTTTCCTACCTCACAATCTGTTTCTCAGTATTCTGTAAATTCTCTATCTTTCATTGCTGATAAAATCAATGTAAACACATGGCATGAATACTTTGGCCACTGTAGTTTTAATGTTCTCAAACAAATTCCTTCACAATGTAATATACATGTTTATGATAATATTCAATTTTGCTCTACATCTTTCTCAAGTCATAAATATTTTAAAAACCTTTAAAGGTCTTGTTGAAAATCAAACAGGGCACACCATTTGTGCTCTTCAAACTGATAATGCCGAAGAGTATCTTTCTCCCACTCCTTTTTTGCATCACCATGGGATATAGCATCGTCTTACTTGTCCCTACACTCATGAGCAAAACGGCTCTATAGAGCGCAAACACCGTCACATTGTTGATATGGGATTGAAGTTGTTACGGCTGCCTCTCTCCCTATTCGTTTATGGGATGAAGCGTTCATAGCCTCAATTCATATTATTAACGTTCTTCTCACAAATGTTTTAAAAGGTAATAATCCATATCATCAATTATTTCAACGTCAACCAGATTATACTAAATTCAAGATTTTTTGTTGTGCTTGTTATCCTAGTTTAAGACCTTACAATCAACATGAATTTGCATTTCATTTTACATGTTGTTTGTTTCTTGGATATAGTATTCAACATGCAAGTTATATTTGTCTTACTCCTGAAGGTAAAACCATTATTTCGCGTCATGTGGTTTTCAATGAAACAACATTTCCTTGCACTGCTCATGCCAACCAATATAATTTGACTCCTGCACTTCCTAGGTACATACTGATATTCTTCCTTCTATCATTGTTATGCAACAATGCAATTAGCCCTTTTCCACCTCTATTTTAGATACTGCCTCTCCCTTCTATCTTTCATCCCCTCATACTCACTCTGATACTCTCATTCATCCCTCTCCCACTCCTATTCCTCTTGCTAACACTCATCTAATGATTACCCGTGCCAAAGTTGGTGATTTTAAACCAAAAGCTTATCATACATCTCTAGACGTTATTCCTTCCCTTCCTATCTCGGTCAAAGATGTTGTTGCTTCTCCCATTTGGTTTACTGCCATGACCGAAGAATATAATGCTTTACTCTCAAATAAAACTTGGACTTTAACCTCTCTTCCTTCACAAGCACCACTAGTTGGTTGCAAGTGGATCTATAAAACTAAGCTTAATGCAGATGGTTCTCTACAAAGATGCAAAGCAAGACTTGTGGCCAAAGGATTCAACCAAACGGAAGGAATTGACTATGCAGAGACTTTCATCCCTGTCGTTCGTCACACTACCACTCGTCTAGTTCTTGCTCATGTTGTTGCCTCTCGTTGGTTCATTTGTCAAATTAATGTGTTTCTGAATGGTGATCTCACTAAACGTGTTTACATGCAACAACCTCCTGGCTTTACGTCCACTGATCTGCATCTTGTTTGTCACCTTCACAAAGCAATTTATGGCTTGAAGCAAGCTCCTCGTTCGTGGTTTCTTAAGTTAAGTAGTACCTTAAAACATCTTGGATTTCGTTCAACTATAAGTTATAGTTCTCTCGTTGTTAAGTTTTCCTCTATTGACACTCTTTATGTTCTAGTCTATGTAGACGATATTCTTATTACGGCTTCTTCTGAGACTGTAGTAAATGGTCTCATTGCTAGTCTCAAATCCTTCTTTACACTAGAAGATCTGGGTCCTCTTTATCATTTTCTAGGTATTCAAGTTTCTCGCACTACAACTAGGAACATGCACCTCTCTCAGACTCAATATATTCGTGAGCTTCATCGCAAGACCAACATGCTAGATTCCAATCCACAGCCAACTCCTGTGATTTCCTCTCTTCATCTTCAACAATTTTCTTTGATCCTATGTTGTACATATCTGTTCTAGGTGTTTTGTAGTGCCTCTTTGTCACTCGTCCCGAGCTATCATACTTTGTCAACAAAGTTGCGCAATTCATGCATGATCCTCATTTTCATCATTGGCAAGCTGTCAAACGTTTACTTCGCTATTTTGCGAGAACTGTCGATCATGGTCTCATGTTTCATCAAAATTCCTCCTCCTTCATTATTGCTTTCTCCGATGCCGATTGGGGTGCGGATGTTGATGACAAAAAATCCACAACCGGTTATTGTGTCAATCTCTTCTCTTGGTCCTCTCACAGACAGAAAACTGTTTCATGTAGCAGTACCGGAGCTGAATATCGTGTCATAGTTGTTGTTATGACTGAAATCTTATGGCTTAAGTCCCTTCTCCATGAGTTATGCATTCCCACCCTACTCCAAAGATTTTCTCTGAAAATCTTGGTGTTGTTCTACGTAGTGTCAATCCTATTATGCACTCCAAATCAAAACATTTTGAGCTTGACTTACACTTTGTTAGAGATCACATTCAACAACAACATATCACTCTTCTACATATACCTGCTCGCTATCAAGTGGTCGATCCTTTCACTAAACCAATCTCTAGTTCCAGTTTCCTAGTTTATTTATTTTAACCTTGCAAAAGCCCGATTTTTAAATAGTTTTCTAGAGTTATTTCATGACCAAAATACCAATATTATTTGCCTCCCAATAAATAAATATATATATATATATATATATTTATATGATTTATTAAAAAAATAAAATAAAATCATAGTCATCTCTAAAGGTGATAAAGGTACCCTGCATAGTATCATTTAAGTTGTACTTATAAAGAAGAAAAAAAACGATTTTTATATTCAATGAAAGGGATGAAAGTGTGGTTTGTTTTGGCGAAAAAAAGAAAGATGTACATATAAAACAACGCCACTATTAAATGTTGATAAGATTGAAAAGAAATTGGATTCCTTATATATGCTTTAGATTCGATTCCAAAATTATTATATATATAAAAAGAGTGAGAGAAACATGTCGCTTACCGTGTATTCATTTCAAGCAGTTGAAAAAATCTAATGATATTTATAAATCAAAAGATTCTTTAACTATTAAGGAAATTTTATTTTTAAATTTCTATTTATTGAAAATGATTTAATTTTGATGAACTTTTAAATATTATTTATTTTGCTCCAGTTATCTGCTTATTGAAAAGTGAATTTTAAATCAAAGTGCTAGGTAAGTGTTGGGTCAACCAAAGACAGAATTTGTTTGAACATTCAACTAACCTAGCTAATTTAAATTCTCTGACGTTGTATGCATGGTTTTCCTTTGTTTTTGACTTATTAAGTATAATACTTGTTTGTTATAATCAAAGAAACGTGTAGGAAATAGAAATAGAATGCAGAACCATAATAATATTAGGGAATGGGTTTCCTCACCCTAAATATTTTTTATTTGTTTCTCCCACCATGCATACATATACCAACCCAAAGGAACAAACCAAATAGGTTTAAAAAAATAATGGCTTAACTACCTTCATTTTAGTATCTATTAAACATGATTGTTTCATAAGGTTTTCTTTCATTTAACTATCTTTCTTTTATTCCTTGATATTGTTACATTTTTCTCAAATTACTTAAGTGTTATTAAGTGTAATTAAGTGTAATTAAGTGTAATTAAGTCTCGATAATATCATTATTATCACTCATATATAAATCAAATCCATATATAATGAAATGCAAGCAATATTAAATCATGTATATTTTCAATTAGTCCAAATTTTATTTTAGATAGAACAATGCAAATGCAATATAAATATTACACAAAATTGAGCTCAAAATAAAAAAACGATAAATCAACTTTATTTTTACAAAAAACAATATCCAAATACTACAAATACAAAAGGCATAGAATATAAATGAGACTTTGAATAAACTAATGCTCAATGTAATGTTAATTAATTATAAATTGGGTGCATTTTTATTCTTTTATATGAAAAATAGGTCAAAATATAAGAACGGTAAGTTGAATTGCATTTTAAAAGATTTTTGAAGTTTTTGTAAGATATCATCTAATAACATGTAATTGGACAATAGTTTTAGTTGATAGATGATCTATCAAAAAACTTTTTAAGCTTGACTTAAAAAATGTTTAAAAAGACTTTTCAAAACTTATTTTTGCAAATCCTCATTCTAATATTAGTTAGAGTTATAAAATGATAAAGGATAATATTAGTTAGAGTTATAAAATGATAAAGGATAAGAATGATTTCCAGTGTGTTTTTATACGGATTTGTTTGTTAACAAAGATTACGTCTAGTTCTCAATCAATAAATTGAGTTTATTATTATTTTGCTTGGAGTTAGGATTTGAACCCTAATCATCAAATTGAGTTTCATTAAGTTGACTACTGTTGCAGAATACAAGGGAATATTATTTGGACATCAATCACTCCTGACTAAAATAAGTATTATTTGGACTGCAGTCACTCCTGACTAAACATAGAGTATTATTTGGAATGCAATCACTCTTGAAAAATGTAGAGTATTATTTGAAACGCAATCACTGTTGACTAAACACAAAATATTATTTGAAATGCAACCACTCCTGGCTAAGACTGAGTATTATTTGGAATGCAACAACTCTTGACTAAGACTGGATATTATTTGGACCGCAACTACTCCTGGCTAAAACTTAATAGTTTTACAAAGAATATAATATAAAAGATCACATGTTCACTCCTTAGAAAGAGGGGTAGCGTCTTACTATGCTTGTAAGGGTTATCACTCTTCTAGATTGCTAATGAACACAAACAATGTTCTTTCTCACAACTACAAGGCTTAGAAGCTTAAGGTTTTGTGCACTTTATTGTAGTAAGACTTTCATTGTTGTTTGTCCTCCTTCTTGAAAAAGATGTTCTATAAATAGAGTTTGAGAAGAAAAAAATTGTTGCATATCTTTTGTAGCTGTTATGATTGTCATCTTCTACTATTGCTTCTTCTTGCGTATGAGCATCTTTTGATCAAAGCGCAAGACTTGCCATAGTTGGTTGACTTCACAACACTGATATCTTGCCTTTTCCAGAGAATCTTTTTGCATGAAGCAACTTTAATCACGTTCTTAAAGAGATTTTTAATGTTGACAAAGAGTTGTGAAATCTTCTTGAAAGAATGAAGAAGCATACATGTTTGACATGTACTATGAAATGCTTAAATCTTGCATTTGTTAGACGCAATATACTCATCATTTTGTTCAAACAAAAACTTATTTGACTAAGTATACTCACTTACATTATTGCAAAAATTTATCAGACGATGTATGTGCACAACTTACTTTGCTTGCAAAAAAATAATTACTAACATTATAGAGATAGTTTAAGGAATATCTAGGTCCATATAATGCATAACTTACTTTGCTTGCTTATAACTAGCCTCGGGTCACCTCAAAGGGGACCTAATTATAAGTGGCACAATATGTCTAACAAATATTAACAATAGACTTTAAATATAACTCAATTCACTTATATATTATAATTTGATTATATCTCTAGGTATATGGGATTTTCAAGAGGAACTTTTATTTTCTCTTAATATAATAAAATGAAAACTATTTCTTATTTTATGTATTGTTTATATCTTAACAACTAGATAATATTTGACAACTAGTGAGTAATAATTTTTTATAGTAAAAAGTGTTGAACCAAGTGGTGTTTAAGCTTTGAAGAATCCAAACCCTTTGAAGGATGTTGAAGGTTTGGTTGTGCTTGTTGTTGCTATGCTGTCTTAGTTAGGATCTGGGGTAGTTTGAGTTTTGTAATCCACTCTAGATTGAATCCAAAGCATAGGCATTCTCAATCTTTTAAAATAAAAGTGTTTTTCCAACTAAGTGAAAAACAACCGATTGTTTTGTCGAAACAACCGATTGTTTTATACTTAGATGTTTTTAGAAAAGATTGAAAACTGTTTTTCAAATGGTTGAACTGTTAAAACCAAAAACAACCGATTGATTCGAGGAAACAACTGATTGTTTGTTTTGGTACCATAACAGAAAACTGTTTTTTGCTTTGACTAGCATTAAATGATTTTCTAACTGTTTACGCTCCATTTTTTAATGCTTTGACCAATATTTAAATGCAATGAATAAGTTTGTTAAGATTTGATAACAAACATCTTTGAATAAATTCAGAAAAACATATTTGAAAAATAACAATCTTTTGAGAACAACAAGATTATGATTTTCAAAGAGTTGAGATTGCTTAGAGATTGAGATTGATCAAAGAGTGTGAGATAGGATTTCTGCTTGTATTGATTTCAGATTTACTTC